>ENA-OREN01002063-OREN01002063.1-marine-metagenome-genome-assembly--contig:-NODE-2063-length-21496-cov-6.793034_pt1 | contig 21496 bp, 22 predicted proteins | sample MGYA00248624_ERZ508555 | MGnify/ENA primary metagenome ERZ508555 (study PRJEB26222, sample SAMN06267773) | marine metagenome | isolation source: Saanich Inlet, British Columbia, Canada | place...
CCTAGAAGTATTAAGAGGGTTGCTTTTTCTTCTTGGAAACAAACAGGTCTTAATGCCGAGATAAAAACTGAATACAAAAATATTTTATTGCTCGCTGGCCCCACGCCGAGTAGGCTGGTAACGATCCACATCTGAAAAAATTTCCACAATGAATTGCAGGATGGATTCACACATAGCGCGCAATTTTTTAAATCCTGCTTCCTCCTCATTTTTTCGAAGGTCGGCAAAACGCTCTTCGGTCCTTGCAAAAATCATCGGCAAAAACTGCACCGACAACAAAGTCACCTCAAACAGATCACGAATTATCGGAAAACGGTGAGCCAGAGGCCCAAGAAGCTTTTCCAGTCCATTTATCCCATCGGAAGTTGAAGTGGTACGCGTCAGCACTAATGAAACAAGCAGGACATTGATCAATCGTGCGGAGGATTCTATCCCCAGGAACAAACCTTCACGGGAAATACGGATGGGAAACCACACAGGAAGCTCAATATAAAATCCGGGGGTGAACAGAATGGGAAACACAGCAATGGCGAGGAAAAACCAGGCCATCCGCCTGAGAATATGAAGAATTTGTTTAAAAGATACCCCGGCTAGAATAACACCCAGCAGGGACAACACACCAACCATAGCGAGAGACCTGCCATTGCCCAACCCCGATGCCGAGATCAGGATTAAAGCAACAATGATTTTAACTTCCGGTCTTAACCTATGGAGAAAGGTGTCTTCTGCCACATAACTTAAATTTTTATTGCCGGTAATTTTCATAGAACAGATTCTCAAATGACCATTGATCCAAAAATCAGGATATGAAATGATATTCTAATTTATGAATCACAAAGTTATCATGCCATGACGATTTCTATTATAGATAAAACCTGCCTGTTTGTGGAAAAGAAGCTTGCAGGCGATGGCTCCGGTCATGACTGGTGGCATATCTATCGCGTATGGAATCTGGCAAAAAACATCGCCGAACAGGAACAGGCAAACCGGATAGTCGTTGAACTATCCGCCCTGCTCCACGACATTGCCGACTGGAAGTTTCATGATGGCGATGACTCGAAGGGGCCAGAGTTGGCTGAGCAGTTCCTCTTAGAAAATAACATAGAACGCCAAGTGATAGACCCGGTTGTCGACATCGTCGCAACCATCTCATACAAGGGAGCCGGAGTGCCCACCCCGATGAAAAATCTGGAAGGACAAGTGGTGCAGGATGCAGACCGACTCGACGCTATCGGGGCAATGGGCATCGCTCGCGCCTTCGCCTACGGAGGGCACAAAAATCGTTTGATGTATCACCCGGAAGAAAAACCGGTTCTGCACCAAAGTTTTGAGGAGTACAAAAAAAATAACGGCCACACTATCAATCATTTTTATGAAAAACTGCTTTTATTGAAAGACCGCATGAACACGGCCACGGGTAAACAACTGGCAGAAGATCGACACTCATTTATGGAAACTTACCTGAATCAATTTTATAGGGAGTGGGATGGCATTGCTTGAAACATTGCACAAATCGGCAGACCTCATAAGAAACTGCGAGCGCATGCTGTTATTGACCAGCGCGGGTATGAGTGCCGACTCCAACATTCCAACATTCAGAGATAAAGACGGCTACTGGAAAAATTTTCCTCCCTTTAAAGAAAAAAATTTGGAGGCACAAGATTTGGCCAGTCCCTGGGCATTTCGCAATGAACTTCCCCATGCTTGGGCATTTTATGAATGGAGACGACGAAATGCTAATGAGAACCAGCCGCATGAAGGTTATCGTATTATCAATGAATGGCTTGAAAAGTGCGATGGGTTTATCCACACCACCAACACCGACGGCCTACACCTGATGTCCGGTTGCAACAGAGATAGAATTCTAGAAGTTCACGGTTCCATGTGGCGCCTTCAATGCCTCGACACCTGTACACACCAGTTTTGGGACGATGTATCTGTACCACTATGTGATCTGGACAACCAAACCATGCGCGCTTCCAACTTTCCTAAATGTATTCACTGCAATAGTATTGCGCGTCCGCATATCCTGATGTTTGGTGATGGTGAATACACAGGTTACCCGGAGCAGGGAATCAATTTTAGAAACTTTTTAGAGGAATCAGTGGACTTGGCAATCCTGGTAGGAAGTTCAGGAGCTGTGCCGACTAATGATTATATAGCCCTTCATCTGATGGAAAGAGGAACTGAGGTTATCAATATCAACCTTGATGCCTCCAGCAACCAAATTGTTAATACTGACCTATTTATTGAAATGAAAGGCAAAGATGCTTTTGTTGAGCTTAAACGAATAGCCTTTGGGTAGTAGCCAAAAAACCTGAAAAAACGAAGCAATATTTATGTTCTCACAGAATCAAAAAGTATAGTATCCTCAACTCAGCTTTAAACCCATAAAAACGAGATCGACCTTTAAATCTGCAAACCTATTTTCTGTACTAATCAAGGAGTTTAAAAATGAGAATCGTGCTTTTGACATTGGTGATTTTATTTTCCCAGGCGGTTCCTTCATTTGCTAAATGTAAACTAAAAGATATTTGCACCATGATGCAAAAATTGGATCATTTTTCCATATTGAATGCCTGTCCAAACTCTGCCCCCTTGTTAAAAGAATGTAAACACGTAAGCGAAGAAGGTTTGCCAAAACTACCCACTCCTGAATTTGTAGATAACGGGGATGAAACTATTACGGATAAAGTCAATAACCTCCGATGGCACAAAAAAGGGACGGATCAAAGATTGACCTTGAAGGACGCAAAAGCTTTTGCAAATAACGAAAATTTTGCCGGAAGTTCTGAGTGGCGACTCCCTACTTTGCCTGAACTACAAACACTTCTTTCTCCTGAAAAAGTTGTGAATGCCAGCGGAAAAAAATCTTGGATTAATCCTATCTTTGACCATAGCAAGGCGCACTACTTCTGGACTACCACGACCTGCGATCAAGTTTCCGCCATTGAAGAAATATATCAAGGCAAACATCAGAAAAAAACCTGCCAAAAGGGAGATTCTGCCGCATGGCTAGTGCTTTTTAAAGTCGGCTCCACGCTATGGTTTCTCACAAAAGAGGCCAAACATCGCATATGGTTGGTTCAAAACATTCAATAAACTTTCCATTCCATGACAAAAAAGCTATTTTTCTTTTTCAATCCTGCTTAAAACTTCCTAGAATAAAAGAATCCATATTCACCCTATTCTCATCACTATTACTACGTTGAAAATAAATTCTCAAAAAACCAAATTGTAAAAATAATTGATTCCTTGCCAAAACCTGAATTTTAAAAATCGTTTTATAGACTTGGGACCTGAGTTCTATCAGGAAAAACAACCCGACCCTGTGACCGACCCTTATTTGGTGGATTACTCCCCATCTGTCGGACAATTAATCGACCTACCTGAAGAAGGTGGAGATAATTTCCTGGCAAACTTCAGCGGCAATCAGCCAATGGAGGGTGCCCGGCCTTTGGCTATGGCCTACTCGGGTCACCAATTCGGATCTTACAATCCCAAACTGGGAGATGGCCGAGGCCTCTTGCTAGGGGAAGTTTCAAATAAAGAGAATATAAGCTGGGACGTTCATCTTAAAGGTGCCGGACCAACCCGATTCGCTAGAGGGTTCGATGGGCGAGCCACTCTAAAATCTTCTATCCGCGAACATCTGGGGAGCGAAGCTTTGAACGGATTGGGAATTCCCACCACGCGTTCTCTGGCAGTGATCGGTATTCGAGAACTCATCTATCGACAGAAACCTGAATTGGCAGCCATTTTAGTGCGGGTCGCCGATTGCCACATCCGCTTTGGTAGCTTCGAGTTTTTTCATTATACAAAGCAACCCAAAAGTGTCGAACGTCTGGCAGATTTCTCCATCGAACATTATCATAATGATATCTATAATGAACCTGATCGATACCGAATTTTTTTCAGAAGAGTTTTAACTCTAACCGCAAAATTAATATCCAAATGGCAATCTGTCGGATTTGTTCACGGAGTTATGAACACCGATAACATGACAATAACAGGCACAACCTTTGACTACGGCCCTTATGGTTTTATGGACGGTTTTAATACTCGATACACCCCCAACTCATCGGACACTCATGGACGATACGCATACCAACAACAAGCCGAAATCGGCTTCTGGAATCTAAACAAACTGGCAGAAACATTGATACCCCTTGTGGGTGCAGACGAACTGCAGGAAGAAACCAAACAATACCAATCTTTGCTCAATGGATTTTACCGAGAAGAAATGGGGCGCAAACTTGGTTTATCTATCCTAGATTCGGAGTTCAGTGAGCTGACGCAGGAAATGCTCCAACTATTACAAAGTCAGCAACTGGACTACTCAAATTTTTTCCGCCACCTTGCAAATAATCCGAGTGCAATGGATTGTAGTATTGAATTACGCTCATGGCTAGACCACTATCTAAAGCTTTGCGATCGAGAAAGCATCAGCCATGATGAACGTAAAAAGAAAATGGATGCCGTCAACCCAAAGTATATTTTAAGAAACCATCTCGTGCAACGAGCCCTAGAAATGGCATTAAAAGAATCTGACTTTTCAGAAGTGATCCGACTACGAATACTTCTGGAAAATCCATTTAAAGATCGTCCTGAGATTTTCAAAAAATACAATATCGATGCAGATTTTTATTCCCAAGATACGCCGCAAGAGTTTCTCGGTCGTCAAACCAGTTGTTCCGCATAACTCCACTTAACTAGAAAGGAAACCCAAGAATGATTTCACTTGATGGAGAAATAACAGAAGTAACGACTCCGCCCAACAAGGCAGACCAGTTCAGAGAGTTGACCATCTGGGTTCCTGAAACCGGAGAACATATCGAGTTGACCTGTTTTATTCATGAACTTCAGAAATCCGGACTGGAAGAAGGCAGTCAAATTTCTATCAAAATCGAAAAGAAATTCGATGTTGATTCCCTCACTCGCGATCTTCTCAAACCGCAATAGGTTGGCAATTATTTATGCCTCTGATACCATAGATATCTAAACCAACAGATCTTCCTCGGCCATGACAAAAATCAAAAACTTGGGTGAATTCGGGTTGATCGACCGTCTATCCAAAAACTTCAAGCATCACTATAGTAATACTGTTCTACCACTTGGTGATGACTGCGCCGCTTATTCTGCAAGTCCATCAAAAAACCAGCTCGTCTCCACGGATGCATTGGTAGAAAATATTCACTTCAAACTTTCTACCATCTCGGCAGAGCAGTTAGGTAAAAAGTCCATTGCAGTGAACATCAGTGATATCGTAGCAATGGGTGGCACCCCGACTCGGATTTTAATAACATTGGGGATATCCAAAAAAATTTCATCTTCATTTCTTGACCAGCTGTATAAAGGAATTCACAAAACTTGCGAACTTTACGACATTGAACTTTTTGGCGGAGATACCGTTTCATCACCCAATTGCTTTTTTATCAACGTCACGATTATTGGCGAGACCAAAAGCGGAAAGCTCTTCACTCGAAAAGGCGCAAAAAAAGGAGACCTGATTTTCACGACCGGGACATTGGGAGATTCCAGTTTAGGATTAAACATACAATCTGGTAAAAAATGGAAATGCTCTACAAAATCAAAAAAATATCTTCTTAAAAAGCACCTCACTCCTATTCCACGATTAAAAGAAAGCCAATTGCTGGTACGATCCACCTGCAAAATAAATTCCATGATAGATATCAGCGATGGCCTCGTGCAGGACCTGCATCATATCTGCAAACAATCTGGAACCGGGGCTTTAATTTATGAAGAAAAGCTACCTCAATCGCCTGCATTTTCAAAAGTTTGTTCAGATAACAACCTAAACCCTGCACCCTTCATTTTGAACGGGGGTGAAGATTATGAATTACTATTTACTTTGCCAGCTGATGGTGTTAAAAATTTATATAGGCAGTTTGAAAAGGCCGAAGCACTTGTGACACATATTGGGGAGATCACTCAGCCGTCCAAAAAAGTTTCTCTTTTAAGGAAAAATGGAAAAAGAGAAATTCTCCGCCAGTCATCCGGTTTTAATCATTTTTAACACTACCGGTTACAATAAATTGCCACTATCGAGACTCATATAATTCGATAAACAAGTGCCAGCCAAACTTGAGGTTACTTAAAAACTTTGGACGACTCATTAATTCCGCGGTCGCTATTACTCCTGTTTTTATTTTCTTGCTCAGCTTTTTTTTCGGCGTGCGAAGTCGCTTTTTTTTCACTCAATCCTCTCCAGCAAAAAGAGATGGAAGAAAAAAAAGGGCGTTCCGGCCGCTTGGTTCATTCCCTCCTGCAAAAACCACGTGAACTGCTGATCACTATTTATATAGGCAACGAACTGGTCAACATTGGTATTTCTGTTGTCATCACTTCTATTACGATTACCTTGTTTGGTAGCATCGGTGTAGGAATTGCCATTGGCGTTGGTACTCTTCTACTCCTATTCCTTGGCGAAATAGTACCAAAAAGTATTTCTCTGAAATATGCACAACCATACGCTCTGTTTGCAGCATTCCCTCTAAAAGGATTTGCTAATATCGTTCAGCCTGCGCAACAACTATTCACCTCCTGGACGGAAAAAATAATGCGCTCCATTGGCATTTTGACTCATTCCGAAAAAGAATCCTCCATATCCGACGAAGAATTTCGCACCATGGTACAGGTTGGCGAAGGTGAAGGGGTTATCGACTCTGATGAAAGGCATTTGATTCAAAAAGCCATCGAATTTGGGGAAACAACCGTGGGCGAAGTTATGACACCTCAAATTGATATGTTCACGGTAAATATCGATGATAGTCTCGACGAAATTCTCCCAAGAATTGTTGCGAATTTTTATTCCAGAGTCCCAGTGTATGGAAATGATGATGAAGAGATTTTGGGTATTCTTTTCACCAAAGACCTGACACGCCTCAAACATTTACCACGGGAAAAAGTGAATTTAAAAAGCATACTTCACCCTGCTGTTGTTGTTCCCAAAACCAAAATGATCAAAGAGATGCTCGAAGAATTCAGGAAGGTAAAGAGGCACATGGCAATTGTTCTAGATGAATATGGTAGTGTTAGTGGTCTCGTGACTCTGGAAGATATCATTGAAGAGCTCGTCGGCGAAATTGATAGTGAAATGCGAATGGATGAACAGCCGCTAACGGAAATTAGCGAAAATCAATACAGGATTTCAGGGGCCTACAACCTTGCAGAATTTAATGAATTTTTCAAAAGCGAGCTACCAGAGGAAGATTACGATACAGTTGGCGGCTTGGTTTTTGGTCTCTTTGGCAGAATTCCTCGATCAGGAGAATCAACAACGGTGGACCACTTTAAATTCCGCGTAGAAAAAATGAAGGGGTCAAGAATCCTTAACCTTCACCTAACACTCCTCAAGCGATCGACTACACCTTCCTTACCCGAAGAATCAGAAAATATTAAGAGCGTAACAACATAATGGATCCTGCAACCACAATCTTTTGGGTACTGGTCGCTGTAATGTTAGAGGCATTTTTTTCTGGCTCTGAAATTGGTATGGTTTCAGTCAATCGGATTAAAATGAAGCAACTGGCAGATGAGGGAAATTCCGCTGCAAAATCCGTTTTAACTCTTCTGGACGATCCCGAAAAACTTTTCACAACAACATCGCTGGGCACCAACCTCGCCATGGTGACCAGTACGGCTATATTCACCGCGTTCATGGTTTCTCAGTTTGGTGCCTTCGGAGAATGGATGGCTATGGTGATTATTTTTCCTCTAGTATTTTTTGGCGGAGAAATCATACCTAAGGTTATTTTCCAGAATCGCGCTGACAGTCTCATGTTGATAATGATCTATCCCTTGAATCTTTTTTACAAGGTCATGAGGCCTTTCATTAACTGGCTCTCAAAAACATCGCAAAGCCTAACCAGCCGAGTTCCAGAAGGTATAACAGAGAAGACATTTACTTTCAGCCGTGATCAGTTAAGAAAGGCATTGAGCTTGGACTCACAAACTGTGGATCTTGGCACCACCGAAAAAAAAATCATCCATAACATATTTAACTTTGGAGAACTCACAGCAGAACAGTGCATGGTGCCTCTTGTTCAAATGACAGCGATCAAGGACACGGCTACCCTACAAGAAGCACATGAGATGGCGAATGACTCCGGGTTTTCCCGTCTCCCCGTTTTTCATGAGCGGATGCATAATTTGATAGGGATTCTAAATGCTTTCGATCTGCTGGATCAGGAAATGGATAATTCTCCTATCACAGCATTGGTTAGACCAACTCACTACATTCCACCGAATAAAAAGATTGACGATTTGCTGAAGGAATTACAGCAAGGCGGTTTACATATGGCCTTTGTAGTAGATGAATATGGTGGTTGTATCGGTCTCGTTACCATCGAAGATCTTCTTGAAAGAATAGTCGGCGAAATTGAAGACGAATATGACAAACCAGAAGAACTATACAAACCGTATGCTGAAGGCGGGTTTCTAATAGAAGGAAACACGGAAGTAAGTGTCCTCAACGAAACGTTAGGTTGGGATTTGCCTGGAGGAGACTTCGAAACTATTGCCGGACTAGTGATTGACCGACTCGAAAAAATTCCTCATCCCGGCGATCAAGTTCTTGCGGGCTCTTATCGACTGACTGTCAAAGATTCAAGCAAAAGAAAAATTCAATCGCTCATCGCCAGAAAACTCGAAGATCCTGAGATTGAAGAGGAAGCGACCCCTTAGCGAGGGGTGACACTCTAGTGGGAAAGAACTGGTAAGAACTAAAGCTTCATCTATGGTTTAACAGAAATTACTCATTGAACCGAGCGTCACGTTGGTGGATAAGGCCCGGCTACATCCCTCGAACTTTTTCTAACTCCTGATATGCCGCCTGGATTTCCAGAAATTTCAAATGTGCGTCTTCTACAGCTTTTTCACCCTCGTGTGCTACCCGATCGGGGTGACACACGCTGACGAGGCTCCGATAAGCTTTCTTCACTTCTTCATTTGAAGCATCTGAAGGAATATTTAAAACATGATACGGCGTTTTGATTATTTCCAGAGAATATTTTACTCTGATTTTATTATGCTGGTCATAAGACAAACCCAATAAAAGAACGATATGCTTAAGTAAACTTTCCGCTCCCTCGCCCAAGCCATTGTCCACCAAAGAAATCTGATAACAAAGAGCGACTAGCAAGAGGTTATAATTGTTCTGACAGGACTTTCTATACTCTTTAACAAAGGGATCTATATCTGGGTTTTTATTTTGCACTTCACGGATTAGAGGATCAATTGCCTTAAAATCTGCAACCACAAAACCAAGGTTTTTAATAAAAAATTTGTGGATAACTCCAATCTGCTTTTGAGTTAAAGGACCATTCACTATTCCTACTCGGGTCAGAATTATCACCAGAGAAGTTATAAAGTCTGCCTTGTTATGAATACCTGGCAAACTTTTTTGCAGTTTTTTTTGAAATTTTTGCCCAAGAAAATACTCAGCAGCACCGCCCACAACAGCACCAAAAGGACCGCCACGCAAAAACCCTAAACCCGCACCCATCCACCAGGACATAATATTAAATTTTATTAGTAATACTGATTTATAAAATTATATGATCAACAATGATATTTTCTGCGCTCGAATTTATTATACTAAATATCTTTATTTTTAATTATCAATGGAGAAAATAAATGGTCAAACATATTGTAATGTTCAAATTAGCCGAAAAAACTACCGAAAACATGGAACGTGCTGTCAGTTCCTTAAGAAGTCTGGAGGGAAAAATTGAAACTTTACAATCCATCGAAATAGGAACTGATTTTCTAGAATCAGAGAGAAGCTATGACATTGCTCTCACTGCGCATTTTAAAGACCGAGATGGATTAAATATATATGCCAGCCATGAAAACCATTTACCCGTAGTTAAAATAATGCGGTCTTTATGCTCGGCCTCGGTAGTCGTCGATTATGAGACAAATTGACGCCGTTATCATTCGAATTTCACTCAAAAATGCTATCCATATAGGAAAATCGAGTCGATTTTGGCAAATAAATGCTTGTACTTTATTTTTCCAAGTGATAGAGTTCTAAAAATTTTCCCCAAATGGGTGAAAGTTCCCGGGTTCTTTTCCACTGGATTCGCCTTTGAATACCACAAACAGGAGGTTCGATAATGGCGACGAAGAAAAAAACAAAAAAAACAGCAAAAAAGAAAACTTCCGTTAAGAAAAAGACCGCAAAAAAAGCGATTAAAAAGAAATTACCCGCGAAAAAGAAAATAACCAAAAAAGCGGTAAAAAAGAAAACTCCAACTAAAAAAGTCAAAAAGGCTAATAAACCTGCGGCTAAAAAGCCAAAGGCAATAAAGAGCCTCGCCAAAAAGAAAACAACGAAAAAAACTTCGGCTACAAAAAAAACCAAAGTAGCACAAAAGAAAGCAGCACCTAGAAAAAAACCGACTTCGATTGATAAAACTAAAACCGATACAGCTAAAAAAAAACCAAAAAAGAAACTGCGGGCACTTCCCAAGCTAGGACCTGAGACCCTGAAAATAAGGGAACGGTTGTTAGCAAAACGAAGTGACTTGTTAAAGTTAATTCAGTCTTCGAAATCCTTGGAAAGAGATGTTGGGGATCTGACTTTTAGCAATGAAATTGATCTTGCTTCAAGTCTGGAGGGAAGAGAAATGCTCTTTCAACTGACCAGCCGTGACCGTAATGAACTACGATTGATTGAAGAGGCTCTGTTTAGAATAAACGAAGGCACTTTTGGGGCATGCGAATCCTGCGAGGAACAAATAAGTCTGAAGAGGTTGCAGATAATGCCTCTCACCCCCTTGTGCATCTCATGTCAGGAAGCTACTGAAAACGTATAGCTTTATTTTCCGTGGCATTTTTTGTATTTCTTGCCACTTCCACAGGGGCAAGGGTCGTTCCTTCCGACCTTTTCATCTACCCGGCGAACTGTCACGGGCTTGTCGGAATCTTCCACATCCCCTCTATGCTCAACCATCTGTTTTGGCTGTGCAATAATATCTTCATCGTCGAACTCACTTTCCCTTCGCACTTGAACCTTGAAAAGGTATTCCGTGGTTTCTTCTTTTATCTTTGCCATCAAATTACTAAAAAGAGCAAAGCCTTCTTTTTTATACTCGGTCAGTGGATTTTTCTGAGCGTATCCCCGCAGGCCGATACCTTCTTTCAAATGATCCATGCCTAGTAAGTGGTCCTTCCAAAGAGTATCCAAAACCTGAAGCATAATTATTTTTTCCTGATGCCTCATCGCGGCTGGCTCTATCTCTAATTCTTTGACAATGACATCTTCCTTTAATTGATAGACTTCACACACGGCATCAATAACCGATTCATATAGTTTTTCACGGTTACAATCTTCTAATTCCAGTTTATATTTGCCTTCAATCTCCAATTCATGGTCATTGATTTTTTTTATATGAGCACCAAATTGCCGTCCCAGAAAATCGTTCAAATACTCGATATCCCATTCTTCCGGATAAATTTTTTCATGAGCCACTTCGGAAATAATGTCATCAATAAGTTCATCTGCCATATCAAGAAGGATTTCTTTGGGGCTTTCCGCAGCGATAATACTTCTTCTAAGAGCGTAAAGAACTTCCCTTTGACGGTTCATCACATCGTCATACTCTAGAACATGCTTTCGAATATCAAAATTATGGGCTTCTACTTTTTTCTGGGCATTGGCAACCGCCTTGGAAACCATGCTGTGCTCAATGGGTTGACCTCCTTCCATACCTAATCGTGCCATGAGAGGAGAAATTTTATCCGAACCAAAAATGCGTAGAAGATCATCTTCGAGGCAAAGGAAAAACCGGGAAGAACCATTATCTCCCTGCCTCCCCGATCGCCCTCGTAACTGATTGTCAATGCGCCTACTTTCATGGCGTTCGGTTCCAAGGATATGAAGGCCACCTAATTCAGGAACACCTTCACCAAGAACAATATCTGTTCCTCGGCCTGCCATATTGGTAGCAATGGTAACTGCGTTAGGTTGTCCGGCCAGAGAAATAATCTCTGCCTCCGATTCATGGTGCTTTGCGTTGAGCACACTATGTTTGATCCCATATTTTTTTAATGTTTTACTCAAAAGTTCTGACTTCTCAATTGAAATCGTACCCACCAGAACGGGTCTGCCTATTTCGCTTAACTCTCGTACTTCCTCAATTACTGCATCAAATTTTTCCTTCTCCGTTCTATAAATCACATCTGGAAAGTCTTCGCGAATCATCGGACGGTTGGTCGGCACCACAACCACTTCGAGTTTATAAATAGACATAAACTCTTCTGCTTCCGTATCAGCGGTACCGGTCATTCCACCCAATTTTTCATACATACGAAAATAGTTTTGAAATGTGATACTCGCAAGGGTCTGATTCTCATTTTCTATATTGACGCCTTCCTTTGCTTCCAAAGCCTGATGCAAACCATCACTATATCTTCTACCGTTCATCATGCGCCCGGTAAACTCATCGATGATGATTACCTCTCCATCACGAACAACATAATCCACTTCGTTTTTAAAAATTCCATGTGCTTTCACAGCTTGATTCAGACAATGAAGGGTTTCAATATTCGAAGGATCATAGAGATTATCGATATTCAGGTCTTTCTCCATTTTGGCGATCCCCTCTTCAGTAAGGGATGCGGTCCGGGCTTTTTCATCTATCGTGTAATGCTCTTCTTTTTTCAAGCTGGGAACCAACTTATTAACCGTATAATATTTGTCAGTAGATTCCTCTGCAGGGCCGGAAATGATCAACGGAGTTCGCGCTTCATCAATCAAAATATTGTCAACTTCATCAATAATTCCAAAATTCAATTCGCGTTGAACCATTTGTTCTTTGGAAAATTTCATATTGTCGCGCAGGTAATCGAAACCAAACTCATTATTGGTTCCATAAAGCACGTCGCAATTGTAAGCAGCTTTTCTTTCTTCTTCAGGAATATCGTGATAGATCATTCCGACGGAAAGCCCTAGAAATTTGTATACGGTTCCCATCCATTCACTATCCCGGGTCGCCAAATAATCATTTACGGTAACGACATGAACACCCTTCCCTTCCAGTGCATTTAGGTACACGGGTAAAGTGGCCATTAAGGTTTTTCCTTCACCGGTTTTCATCTCGGCGATTTTCCCCTCGTGCAAAACAATCCCGCCAATCATCTGGGCATCAAAATGTCGCATCTCAAGAACCCGCCAACTTGCTTCACGAACTACAGCAAAAGCTTCAGGAAGAATTTCATCCAACGTCTCGCCTTTAGAAATTCTATCTTTAAACTCAGTTGCCTTTTCTTTTAACTCGGAGTCGGTGAGAGGTTTAATTTTATCTTCCCAGCCATTGATTGATTCCACTATGACCTGGATGCGTTTTATTTCCCGATCATTTCGGGTGCCAATCATTTTTTTTATGAGTCCAAATACCATCGCAATTTAAACCGGAAAAATTTTATAAAATGGGAAGAATAAAAATCCTGCCAGATTAGAAACAGCAAGTGCCGTTCGGGTTATGAAGAAAAAATGTTCGAGTGGGGAGGATATCTACCAGGAACAAACATCACTATATTAGTAGGCTATCAATCTTCCAGGATATAGTTTTTGGGGGTTACAGGAACGCCATTCAACAAAACTTCATAATGCAAATGCGGCCCGGTGCTTCTTCCCGTACTCCCAACCAGCGAGATCACCTGCCCTCGTTTGACACGATCACCCACTTTAACCAGATTTTTTGAGTTGTGTCCATAACGAGTCACCACACCATATCCATGATTGATTTCAACCATGTTGCCGTAGCCATATTCTCTGCCTTCCACAACAACTTCGCCATCGGCGGTGGCTCTAACTTGCGACCCAGAACGTGCAGCAATGTCCCAGCCCTCATGTTTTTCACGCAACCCCGTAAAGGGTGATTTACGAAAACCAAACCCGGATGTCACCCAGCCACGAGTCGGCCAGATCGAAGGCGTTGAGGAAAGAAGTGATTTCTGATTTTTAAAAAAATTATCCAGTTCTTGAAAACTGATGCTTTGAATTTTTGCCTGCTTGTCTAAATGATCCAAACCGTTAGACAAACGCTCGACCATACTTGCAGCACCACGTCCCATTGAGGTATTGAAGCTGCTGGCGGTCAACCCATAAGGGCCACCAACACCCCAGTTTTTTTCTACAGATTTCGGAGAGTTTTCAAGTGCCGTGATAACCCGCAACTTTTTCTCAAAACGTTCCAGTCGCGCCATCTCAGTTTCAAAATTTTTAACCTGATGAGAAAACTTTTCTACCTGAATTTTTCTTATCTTTGATTCTTTGCGGAGTTTGGCCAGTTCCGTTTCATTTCCCTGCAACTGCAAATATTGCTGCACGAAATAAACGGAAGAACCCAAAAATGCAACAAGAAGGACTCCGATAACTACAAATCCAAGTTTTGCAAACCTCTTGGGGAGGCAGATTTTTTTAGGGGAACCCAGTGCCCCAGGGAATACAACTATAGTAAAATCGTCTTTTTGCACCCTCTCTCCTTAACTGGAAATTAAAAACCTTGCAAACCTTGCAATCATAACGCTTAAACTCCTTATTTGTCAACAGTCAAATCCCTCAATACCACAGAAACAACAAGCCCGAAAAGTCATTTTTTGCCGACAACCCCACCCCGAGAGAAGACTGGACTTTATTGTCAATCTGATGTCTTTATTTTATCCCGTGCCTGAATATGATTCGGGTTTATTGCTAATACCTGTGCAAAGTATTTCTGGGATTTTTGGACATTTCCCTTTTCTTCATTAAGCAGCCCCAAACTGAATAAAGCGGGGACTTGGCCATTTACATCTCCTATCTCCTCATAAATTTTCAGAATGTCTTCAAATCCAAGAATCGCATTATCCAAATCACCCTTTGAGTAGGAACCAAATGCCCTTTGCCGGATAACGCGTACCAGAGTTTTTCCATACCCCCATTGATCAGGGTTCTGTTGCTGTAAATTTTTATATTCATTTGTAAACCGATCTGGCTCTCCCATTTCCTGATAAATTTTTTGCAAGTTCGAAAAGAACATGAGCTCTTTAGGGTCCGTTTGAATTGCTCTTTTTACCTTTTCAATAGCAAGAGCATACTGTCTTTTTTCTGAGAAAATGGCACCCAAATTATTCCAGGCAAGGCCATTTTCCGGGTTCATTTTAAGAGCCTTCTCAAAACTCTTCTCGGCTTCACCAAAGTCTGCTTTAAGATAGTTTAAATAACCAAACGCATACCAGATGTGAGTAGAGTCTTCATTCGACGCCTGGTAGTTTTGCAAAAACTGTTCGGCATCACTCAAACCGTCTATCGCTTTCCAAGCTTTTAACATCATTCGGAAGGTAGTGCTGGCCTCCCCTTCCGACTTCAGTACTCCTTTGAACTTTTCAATAGACTCTTTATAGAGCTCTCTGGCAAAAAGAATTTGAGCTTCATCTTTCTCAGACAACTTAAATTTTTCATAACCAGGATGAGCTTGCGCTGATACGGGAGAAGGACTAAAAAGAATTCCAAAAAATAATAGGAAGGAAATTACTACCATAGGTTTTTCTCGTTGGTTAAGACCGAGTGTAGATATTCTCTAACTCCAATCACTATCTATCAAAAACCGCTAAAATCAGGAGAGTTCGTTTGAGGTGGTGCATCATTTCTCTCGGCCCGATCAAAGAATCGGGTAAATTGGTTTTCGAAGTGCAATTGAATATCGCCAATAGGACCGTTACGTTGTTTGCGTACCAATATTTCAGTTTTCCCCGGATCATCTGTTTCCGGATTATAAACCACATCACGATAAATAAACATAACCACATCCGCATCCTGCTCTATTGAGCCTGACTCTCTCAAGTCTGAAAGCATAGGTCGTTTATCCGTCCGGCTTTCAACGGCACGGCTCAACTGTGAAAGCGCAATGATTGGCACATTAATTTCTTTGGCTAAAGCTTTAAGTCCACGAGAAATATCGGAAACTTCCAACTGCCTACTTTCCGTGCCTCCTCGTCCGTGCATCAGCTGTAAATAATCGATAATAATGAGGCCTAACGGTTGTTCTGCGGCGAGTCGACGCGCTCTGGCTCGGACATCCAACACAGACAGAGCCGCGCTATCATCAATAAACATTTTTGCATCGGAAAGCTTGCTCCCAGCTTCATGAACCTTCGGCCAATCGCTTTTCGCCAGATAACCCGTACGAACTTTCGATGAGTCTACTCGAGCCTGAGAACACAGCAAACGCACGCCCAGTTGCTGCTTGGACATTTCCAGACTAAACATTGCGGTAGGAATTTTCTCGTGTAGAGAAACATAGCGAGCGATATCCAACGCAAAACTTGTTTTACCCATACTCGGCCGGGCGGCGAGAATAATCAGATCTGATGGTTGGAAACCCGCAGTCATATTATCCAAGTCGGTGAATCCACTAGAAATGCCCGTCACCATCCCCGGCTTCATGGAAAGTTTTTCCAAGTTCGAAACGTTTTCTCGGATTATATCAGGGAGTTTAAAGAAACTGGCTTTGGTCCTCTTCTCCGAAATTTCGAATATGGACTGCTCCGCCTTATCCAACAGCGTGTCGACATCATCCCTATCGCTATAACTATTGGAAACGATATCAGTAGCGGTTTGAATAAGATCCCGAAGAATCTTTTTTTCTCTGAGAATTTTTGCGTGGTGGCTGACTGCTGTGGCAGTAGGGACATAGTCCTCAAGAAGGCTCAGGTATTCGAGACCTCCCACATTGTCTAACTCATCTTTTTTTCTTAATCGATCAGCGAGGGCGAGAACATCAATAGGCTCATTGGCCTCAAACTGTTCCCGCATGACAACAAAGATTTTTTTGTTTGCAGCTTTATAAAAATCTTCTTCGGTGAGAACTTCTAGTGCCTTGGCGATAGCATCCGCAGAATGCAAGCAAGACCCTAACACGCTCTGCTCCGCCTCCTTATTATAAGGAGGAAGTTTATTCAGAGAAATTTCAGTCAGGGCGTCTGCCATGATTCTTAAGACTCAATCAAATGGGCTGTAAATTATTCTGCTTCTTTTTCCTGCGGTACTTCAGTCGCTTCCGTTTTTCCCTCTGCTACAGCCTCAGTTTTCCCTTCCACTTCAGCTTTTTCAACAACCTTCTCGCCTTCGACAGTGAGTTTGATTGCGGCAGTCACCTCAGGGTGAAGTTTGACGGGAATGGAATATTCCCCAGCCTTTTTAATAGGTTCCTGAATTTGGATTTTTCGCCGATCAATGTCGATTCCTTTTGCTTTCAGCAAATCAGAAATCTCTTGAGCGGTAACTGCACCAAACATTTTTCCACCATCGCCCATTTTTTTCTTAATCTGAATAGTCGCCGCACTGATTTTATCCGCGACTTCCTGAGCAATGCCAGTAACCTTTTTGACTTTAGCCTGAACAATTCTTTTTTGATGATTGAAAGCCTTAAGGTTATTCGGTGTTGCAAGCAGAGCTTTGCCTTTCGGGATAAGAAAGTTTCTTCCATATCCGTCTTTCACTTCTACTTCCTCACCACAAAATCCAAGACCGTCTACATCTTCTTTCAACAACAGCTTCATAAAAATTTTTCCTTTCCTAAAACCCCTAACCTTCTACCTCTGGCAGTGGATTTCTAATTTTCCTGAAATCCACCCAGATATCGAACACGCCAATTCCGGCTACCAATCCGATAAAAAGGGGTTGTGCAAATATTAAAATAAAAAGAGCAATCCAAAGAAACACAGGGACTTTTCTGGCCTTTAGAAAATGAGTCACAATGCTCATGCCTTGAGCGAAATAAATGACCAACATTATTACAAACAAATTCAGACCTGCATCCGCCACCATTCCCTGCCCCAGGAATAATGCGGCACTGGATACTATAAAACCCCAAACTAAATTTTCCGGGCAAATCCATTCGGCGAACGTGCGTTCCGAGAACAGTCCCGGCCCATAAATCCGCCCCCAAACAACCCGCAACAACCCGTAATTTGCCATGGCACTTACGAGAGAGCCTATGAGTACAAATGCGGGATAAGCAGAAGCAAACCCACCCACTGCTTTCTCAACAAACGCCTTCATGTCCGCAATGTCTGTTTCACTATCGCCAGCCGCCTCAAAGGCTTCCATTGATTGAGCGAAATGCACGCGTATCTGCTTTTCAAAAAAATCTTTGACGGTGGTGTCCTGATCTCCCAACAGAGCTACTAGTAGCAAAATTGAAACCCCTGCTGAAACCAAAGACGATGCACCTATACACCAGTCTCCAGGAAACCGCGCCCGAATCATTTCGCCCAAGACCAACGCCATCACCGCATATTCTGCCATGAACAGCAACGCCTGTTTCTCGCCTATGAGAAACCAAAGAACACCAAAAATCAGGACCATCAAAACTGCCGCAGCCTGCTTGCCTCGTTGCAAATAAATAAATACCAGCGGAAACGGCGATAGCACCCCAACCAGTGCCCCCAACGGTGGAAAAACCGCCAAGGCAAATAAAAGCGCAAAAACCAGAACTACAGGCAGCAATAAATTTTGCGACCGTTGTTTCTGGGTCAAAATCAGTGCTGAACCGAGAACGGCAATAAAGCAATATTGCGCGCTTTTTTAATTGCTCGGGTCAATAACCGCTGACACTTCGCACAGTTTCCTGAAATACGCGAGGGAACAATTTTTCCCCTTTCAGAAATCAAGGGCTTCAATGCCTTTATGTCTTGAAAATCAATATAAACCTTGCTTTCATCATCGTTACAAAAGCGACAGATTTTTGATGAAAAAAATGAACGTTTTTTTGTCTCAGCCATAGTTACCTTCTTTTATCTTTAGTTTAATTAAAACGGAATATCGTCAGCATCCGGAGCAGGTGTTGAGCCTGGGCCCATGTCCACCTTCGCACCTTGTTTGGTTAAGAATTGTACATTGTTGGCTACCACTTCCAGCTTACTTCGCTTCTGTCCGCCATCGGCTTCCCAAGTCTGGTAGTTCAATCGCCCTTCAATAAATGCAAGGCTACCCTTATTCAAATATTGGGCACAGTTTTCACCCTGCTTTGCCCAAACCGTAATATCAACAAAACAGACTTCTTCTTTCCACTCCTCGCCCTGCTTGAACTTTCTATTCACTGCAAGCCCAAAACTGGCAACCGCCGCGCCGCCCGAGGTATATCGAAGCTCGGGGTCCCTGGTCAGGTTTCCCATTAAAAGCACTTTATTGAATGAGGCCATTTAAATTACCCGATTTTTGTTTACGTTAAGAGAATTAATCCTCATCGTTATCATTCTTCGCTGTAGTTTTTTCGTTTTCTGCTTCATCAGTTTCATCATCACGGCCCAACGCTCTCTCCAACTCATCATCGGCCAAATGAAGAACCATAAATTTGATGATAAGATCGAAAAGTTTATACTTCTTCTCCAGATCAATAACACCAGAAGGCTCAAGGGTGTGATAAAGGTTAAGATAAACACCGAAACGGTTTTTCTTAACTCGGTAAGCAAGACGTTTCTTGCCCCACTTTTCAGTTTTCAGAATGGCACCGCCATTGCTTTTAATAAACTCTCCTATTTTTGCGAGAGCTTCGTCAACACGGGATTCTTCAATATCGGGTTTTAAAATCAGGACACTTTGATAAGAACGCAACAGTAGGTACCTCCTCATGGGTTTAAAAAGGGGATGCTGAAAAATACAAATTCAATCATCCCATTAGCCCCAACTCAAAAGTTGGAGCAAGGGGTTTTTTATTTGGACCACTAAATTATCATATTTCGCCAAAAAGAGGTAATCTTTTCATAGACCAGCGGCAAAATCAAGAACTTATAAAAAAGAGTGTCAACAACCCATGAATCGACACCATTTTATCTCTATACCAGCGATCTATTTGTTTTCTACCCTTTTTGGATTATCCGGATGCGACCTACCGTCGCCACCGCCGGATATGTTCTACAAATTCGATGTTATGCCCGTTGGAAAAGGTCCGTCTTATTTGCTGACCGCCGACCTGAATTTAGATGGCGAGCCCGATCTGGTAACCGTCAACACCAAAGACAGTAGCCTCAGTCTACTTTATGGAAAAGGCGATGGTACATTTCATACCGCTCGCAATATAAAAGTCGCCGCAGAGCCTACGATGGTCACCTCCGGTGATGTTAACCGAGACGGCATTCCTGATCTTATCGTCAATGCGCGAGGTGCTGAAATGTTCATCGTATTGCCAGGCAATGGAGATGGCAGTTTCAGAAAACCCATCCCCACAAAGACAGGAAAAGTTCCGTTAAACGTTATCCTCGCAGATTTTAATAACGATAACAAACTCGATGCCGCTGTGACTTTGACCTTCGATGAAATGGAAATTTTTATCGGCAGTGGTGATGGCTATTTCCACAAAGGCCAGACTTATTTGACCGGCTCTCGTTCTTTCTCAGGAGTCGCCGAAGATTTCAACAACGATGGGAAAATGGATATAGCTCTGGCAGCCAGCAGTTCCAGTGCCAGTTCCATTCGAGTCTTTCTGGGAAATGGCAACGGCACGTTTCAAAAGCCGAAATCTTATGCCAAACAACTCGTGCCGCTGGCAGTTATCCTCGAAGATATGAATGCGGATGGGAAACCCGATCTGGTTTTTGCTACTGGCAAAGGCGATAACTTATTCATGCTCTACTCCAAGGGAGACGGCAGTTTTTCTGAACCTATTTCTTTTTCAGGGGGTGGCGGCCCCTTTGCCTTGACCGCAGGCAATTTTAACACTGACAAACTTAAAGATGTCGCCGTCGCCAATTCCCGTTCCAGCAGCTTTTCACTGGTCACTCGCAATGCCAATGGCACGTTTTATTATCCTACCCGCGACTATGTAATAGAGGGGGGAACAGTACTTGCCATCACCAGTGGCGACTATAACCATAGTGGTATGAACGACATAGCCGTCGCCAGCAATTTCAAAAATACTGTCGAAATTTATCTGCAAAGAAGAAGTTTTAAATAATAACACGGCAAAGCTTTTTTAATTCAACAAAAAAATATTAAAAATAAATTTAATAGGCCTTTACTTATTCATTAGAATAGTTTAAATTTAGTTTTAAGGACGAAATCAAGGGTGTTTTATACCTATATATCATCATTTTCTATAAATATATTCTCAAAATACTCCATTTGGAGGATTGTTATTTATTTGAAAAATAGAATATTACTTAGAAGTATTGAACGGCGGTGTTTTTTACCTAATTTATAATCTTCAAAGATATAAGTATCAGGTTCAAGCACCTTATTTGTCATTTTATATGCGACTAATGTGACTAATGTGACTAATGTGACTAATGTGACTAATGAAAATATACTACCATAAATTGATTGATAAAAAGAGATCCAGTTATCTGTGTGAATAATGACAGTACATGTAAGTAAACCTAATGTAATTATTAGATTTTTTAAATTAAAAAGAACCATTGTTCGGTTAATATAAGTTCGTTAAATATTTTTAAATTATTTTCTCTTACGCTTAGTCTTCTTCCTCTTCTT
>ENA-OREN01002064-OREN01002064.1-marine-metagenome-genome-assembly--contig:-NODE-2064-length-21492-cov-8.093066_pt1 | contig 21492 bp, 12 predicted proteins | sample MGYA00248624_ERZ508555 | MGnify/ENA primary metagenome ERZ508555 (study PRJEB26222, sample SAMN06267773) | marine metagenome | isolation source: Saanich Inlet, British Columbia, Canada | place...
CGTGACGTATCCTACGATGCAGAACTTCAACTGGCGCTGTGTGTGCCCACCAATAGTATCTTCCTGATACTCTCTTGTTTGTGGATCTATTCTTCATAATACTTCCTTGTATTAATGAACTCAGAACACATAATAACATTCTAATACTCACTGGATAGTAAAAAAGCATAAGTAGTTAACAATACATAACTACTTATACAGACATAAATATCAATTACAAATTGAGTGATTTCGATATAAAGCATTCTGCCCCATCAAAAGAGGGGGAACCTAGCTTAAACAAAAGATACAATACTGCCAAGTGTCTATAAATAAAACACTTGAATCAATTCAGATTTACTATAGAATCCGTTACAGTACAGAGTCTATAGAAGGAATTGATAACATGTCAATAGGCAGAAGAGAAATAGATCGATTTTGCCACATTATTAAGATCTTCATATATATCCTAGTTTTTTTATAATATGAAAGAACATATCCAAGATAAACTTAAACGTTCGATAGCATCAAGTGGAGGGACTTACCATAAATTGATACTACTTGTTGGAGAGTCTGGTAGCGGTAAGACAAAAGCACTTAATGATTTGAGCATAGAAATTGGAGTTGAGATAATAAATCTTAATCTTTTGCTGTCAAAGCAACTTCTTGAGATGACACCAAAACAAAGGTCTCTGCAACTGGCTAAGATAATAGAGGATACAATTAGAGGAGAGGGTGATATTGTTATAGTCGACAATATTGAATTACTGTTTGATAATAGTCTTAAACAAGACCCGTTGAGACTTCTACAAATGATTTCGCGAAACAAAACAATAATTTCATCATGGTGTGGAAAGCAAGATCGATCAAAGCTTCTGTATGCTGAGACTGGTCATCCGGAATATAGAGCTTATGATATTACAGATCTTTTAATCGTCAACATGGACGGTAGTAGCAATTTGAACCTGCAACTAAACCAGGAGAGGTAGGCAGAGCATGAAATATAAAGATTTAATTCAATTTGATCCTATTGAAACGGTCGTTCAGTTACGTGACGCAGACCGGTCACCAGCAGCGCACCAACTGGTAAATACGTATGTGATTTCAGAAGAGATGGCCGATCGCCTGACAAATCTTGTATTTCCTCAACTCCAGTTTAAATCGCCAGTTGACAACAAGGGGCTTTTGGTAGTTGGTAATTATGGTACCGGTAAATCGCATCTGATGTCTGTCATATCCAGTATTGCTGAAGATGAATCACTCCTTTCTGCCCTGAATCATCAGGGTGTTGCTGAATCAGCCAAACAGATTGCCGGACACTTTAAGGTAATTAGAACTGAGATTGGTGCTACTACCATGTCACTCAGAGACATTCTTGTTAGTGAACTGGAAGAGCACCTGGATAAGCTGGGCGTTGCTTATGTATTTCCGGACGCCGGATCAATTTCCGGCCATAAAAGGGCTTTTGAGGAGATGGAGTCCAAATTTCTTGAGAAATATCCTGACCATGGCCTGTTACTGGTAGTCGATGAGCTTCTTGATTATCTGAGAACCAGAAAAGACCAGGAATTAATATTAGATCTCAATTTCCTTCGTGAAATTGGAGAGTATACTAAGAGTTCACGTTTTCGCTTTGTGGCTGGTGTCCAGGAGGCCATTTTTGACAGTCCACGTTTTTCCTTTGTTGCTGATAGTATAAGACGGGTTAAAGATCGCTTCGAGCAAATACTAATTGCACGTAACGATATTAAGTTTGTCGTCTCAGAGAGATTGCTGAAAAAGACAGCGGAACAACAAGTTAAGATTCGGGAATATCTTACTCCATTTGCAAAGTATTACGGTAATATGAATGAACGTATGGAAGAGTTCGTTCGTCTGTTTCCAGTACACCCTGACTACATAGATACCTTTGAGCGTGTGACGGTTGCTGAAAAGCGTGAAGTACTTAAAACCCTGTCTATGGGGATGAAGGACGTTCTTGAGAAAGATGTTCCAGATGATCTGCCAGGTATAATAGCCTATGACTCCTATTGGGGAATATTAAAGCAAAATGCTTCGTTCAGAGCTATACCTGAGATAAAAGCGGTTATAGATTGCAGTCAGGTACTGGAGTCTAGAATAGAGCAGGCAATTACCCGTCCTATTTATAAACCTATGGCATTGCGATTGATCCGTGCACTATCTGTTCACCGGCTTACAACCGGTGACATCTATGCAGCGTTGGGAGCCACGGCAGCAGAACTGCGAGATAGTTTATGCCTTTATGATGCCATGATTTCAGAAATGGGCAGTAATGAGCCGGAACTTGATCTGCAGACGCATGTTGAGACGGTTCTGCGTGAAGTGCATAAAACGGTCAGTGGACAATTCATATCTTCTAATCCAGATAATGGTCAATTTTATATAGATCTGAAAAAGACAGATGATTTTGACGCGCTGATCGACAAGCGCGCAGAAAGCCTTGATGACACTGCCTTGGATCGTTTCTACTATGAGGCTCTCCGAAGGGTAATGGAATGTCAGGATACTACTCATGTTACAGGCTATAAAATCTGGCAACATGAGCTGGAATGGTTGGAACGTAAAGCTGCACGAACCGGTTATCTTTTTTTCGGATCGCCGGATGAGCGGTCGACAGCGGTTCCTCAGAGAGATTTTTACCTCTACTTCATTCAGGTCTACCATCAAAGCCCCAAGATTAACCGATATATAAAAGAGAAAAAAGATGACGAGGTATTCTTCAGACTGAACGGTACCGACGAAGAGTTTCAGACATCACTAAAAAGCTATGCAGCGGCTCTTGATCTGGCATCCACATCATCTGGTCATGCAAAGACAACCTACGAAACCAAGGCGAATCTATTCTTGCGGAATTTAGTTCAGTGGCTGCAGAAACACATGATGGATGCTTTTGAAGTTACCCACCAGGGAAAAACCAAGTCCCTTGCGGACTGGGCCAAAGGAAAATCCTTGAGGGACATTGCAAGCATTTCTGCTCATGAGACCATAAACTTCCGGGATTTAGTTAATGCTATCAGTGGAATCTGCCTCTCAACCTGTTTTGAGAATCAAGCCCCTGACTACCCTGCTTTCTCTGTAATGATAACTGGTAGTAACAGACAACAGGCTGCTATGGATGCTTTACGTGCTATTGCCGGTCAGAGTAAAACAAAACAGGCAACCTCTGTTCTGGATGCCCTTGAGCTGTTGGATGGTGATAAGATTGATACGACAAAATCAAAATACGCATCTTTCATTCTTGATATTGTCAGAAAGAAAGGTCACGGCCAGGTTGTCAACCGAAATGAAATCATTCAGGATTACAATGGTATCGAATATATGAACCCAGAAAAATCAAGACTTGAACCGGAATGGAGTATAGTGATACTTGCAGCACTGGTTTACGCGGGTGAAATCGTCCTGGCTATTCCCGGAAAAAAGTTTGATGCCACTGCACTACAAGTGATGGCCGGTACATCCATGGATGAGCTCGTTAGATTCAAGCATCTGGAGCAGCCGAAAGAGTGGAATCTTCCAGCCCTAAAGGCTCTTTTTGAGTTGCTGGGGATGGCTCCCGGTATGGCACAGTTGGTTTCTCAGGGGAATGATGAACCAGTGCAGCAACTACAACAGTCCATAAACGGAATTGTAAAAAAAGTAGTGATGACACAGCAATCAATCCGTGAAGGTTTGGATTTCTGGGGGATTAATTTGTTGTCTGAACAACATCTTGCCGAGCAAAATGAGGTATTGAGTAAGGCCAAGGAATTTTTTGAATCTCTACAGGCATACAATACTCCAGGGAAACTGAAGAACTTCAAACACAATGTAGAAGAGATAACAGGGTATGAAAAAGCTGTTAAGTTACTGGATACTATTGCTATCCTACGAGAATTTATTTCAGACCATGGACCGGCGGCATCCTGGCTCTCTACGGCTGAAGCTGTTTTACCCTCAGATCATGATTGGGCAGATCGGATGAAAGCCATCAGACAGGATACTATGAGTGAAGTTACTAGTTCAAAGTCCAATATAAAAAGTCTGGGTGTATCTGTTTCTAAGAAATTGAACGAACTTAAAAAAGAGTATATAACAATTTACACCACGTTACATACAAAGGCCAGGCTAGGGGCCAATGATGACAAGCAAAAAGCCAGATTACTGAACGATCCCCGGCTTAAGATACTCCAGAAACTGGCTGGAATTGATTTGATGCCAAGACAACAGTTAACAGATTTCCAGAACAGACTCGGTTCTCTGAGAAGCTGTTTTTCGCTGACAGAGCAGGACCTCTCGAAAACACCGGTATGTCCACATTGTGGATTTAGGCCATCAGTTGAGAACCAAGGATCATATCTACAGGGCTCAGCTATGCTGAGCCAGCTTGATGAAGAGTTGGATATTATGCTAACAGGCTGGGGTGAAACCATACTGGAAAACCTTGAAGATCCTGTTACACAATTACATCTGGAACTGCTGAAGACAGATGCAAGAGCGGCAGTTGATACATTTATCAAGACCAGAGAGCTACCTGAACCGCTTGATAGCGAATTTGTGAAAGCATTACGTGAAGTCTTGTCTGGACTGATAAAGGTGGTTGTAAAGACAAGTGATCTCAAGAATGCCATGAGAGTTAGTAGCGGTCCGGCAGCTCCGGTAGAGATGAAGAAACGGTTTGACGAATATATCGATGGCCTGACTAAAGGTAAAGATCCGGCAAAGGTACGCATTGTACTGGAGTGATTCTGCTAATGAATAAAGAAGAACTTATAAAGCGTTTGAAAAGATATGAGTGGAATGATTTTGAGTGTAAAAAAGCTCAACGGGCAGTTTCTGAGGATGCATATAAAACTGTCTCTGCATTTGCAAATACAAAAGGCGGACATCTTGTATTTGGAATTAAAGATCTAAATGGGCAATTAGAGATTGTAGGAGTTCTTGATGTTGATAAAGTTCAGAATGATTTTCTTAGTGCACTACGTGGAGTAAAATTTAATCGAATTATTGCTGTTCAGGAAGATATTATAGAGCATGAAGGGAAAACCCTCCTTACATTTTATGTACCAGAATTACCGCGAAATGAAAAACCGGTTTATCTGAATAGTGATATTCGTAGGAGTTATATAAGAAGAGGTGCCGGGGATGAACAATGCACAAGCGTTGAAATTGAACGATTTATTCGTGATGCTTCAGATGTTCGCTATGACGGCGAAGCAATAAAAACTTTATCACCCGATGTCTGCTTTGATGAGGATACAATAAATTGGTATCGCAAAATATTTAATCAGCACCAACCGGGACCTCATGAGTCATTTAATAATATTGATTTTCTGCATGAATGGGGCTTTTTGTCTGAAGACCAAGCGATGCTTTTTCCTAGAAGAGCGTCTATTCTATTATTTGGTAAAGCAAAATATGTCCGCCAGGTTTTACCACGTGGTATTGTTGATTTTCAGCATATTAATTTTACCTTTGATGAGTGGATGCCGGAAAAACGCTGGCATGATCGAGTAGTTTATGAAGAAAATATTATTCAGACCTGGCTTGGGCTTTCTGAAAAATATATGAGCCTTGCCGAAAAACCGTTCTCAGTCGACGCTGCTACACTTCGTCGAAATGCTGGCCCACCAGATTATATTTCGTTCCGAGAAGCAGCTATTAACCTTCTGATTCATCAGGATTATGGTGATCACACCAGAAATCCTACGATAAAATTTTTCAAAGATCAGTCAACCTTCTGGAACCCTGGTGATGCTTTTGCGACAGAAGCGGAACTGCTATCCCCCACGGCAAAAGAAGTGCGTAACCCATCCATTGTTGCGGCATTTCGTCGTATTGGTCTCAGTGATCAAGCAGGAACAGGTATCCGATCAATCTATGAAAATTGGCATAATCTCGGTAATGTACCACCAATAATTTCAAATGATAAAGCCGGTAAAACATTTGAAATCATCTTACCCAAAATGCGGCTCCTATCCGAAGAGCAGATTATTATCCAATCTAAGATCGGAGCACATTTGACGGAAGATCAAGCTGCTGTTTTTGCCTTTGCCTGCAAAAATGAAAGTTTAACAATTCGAATATTGGATATACGAGCGATTACAGGAAAAAAAGTTCGAGAGTGTACAGAAATAGCTAATCACCTCGTTGTTCAAAACCTGTTGTGTCAGGTAAATTCAGAGATATTTTCTGTTACAGATCATTTAAAACCAATAGTTTCCCAAATACTTACGCCAGAAAAAAATGACTTGGTCAGTACCAACCGTGACCAAGTTGCGAATGGTGACCTCTCCAACTTGGCCACTCATAGTGGACAAGTTGACGAGATAACGGATCCTCAAAGAGTAATATTGCCTATGTGTGAAGTTCCGCGCAGTCTTGCAGAACTGCAAAATGCTGCTAAATATGGGAATCGTGGATACTTTAAAACCAAAGTGGTTAACCCTCTTATTATCATTGGTTTACTTCAAATGACAAAGCCTGATAAACCCCGGGCAAAAGACCAAAAATACGTGCTTACAGAAGGCGGTTTGCGACTTATACAGTCATGGCGTAAATAGTAGTGTACAAGTTGAAGGCTTATATTCGCAACTTGTACACTTTAAGGTGCACAAGTTGGATTATTGCAAATAATTGAGGATTATTTATATGAATCAAAAGGAATTTTTTAAGAGGAAACTGGTTCCAGCCAAGCCTGGATCCGGCAAGTTATTTGATGAGAAAATTGTGGTTAATGATGGTCCTGTGGTGTGCCTTGGTCAGGAATTTGAAAATGATGAAGTACGTCGTGATCATTTTACCGCCTTGCTTCGCGAAAAGATGAAAGATCCTGAATTTCGTAAGATTGAAGGGTTTCCTATCGGCGAGGATGAAGACATCCTTGCACTTTCCGATCCACCGTATTACACCGCATGTCCGAATCCATGGATTGTGGATTTTATCAGTGAGTGGGAACGTCAGAAGCCTGAGAAGCCGGAGGGTTATCAATACCACAGAGAGCCTTTTGCTGCGGATGTGAGTGAAGGCAAGAATGATCCTATTTATAATGCCCACTCTTACCATACCAAGGTGCCTCACAAGGCAATTATGCGATATATCCTTCATTATACCGAGCCAGGTGATATTGTCTTTGATGGATTTTGTGGAACTGGAATGACTGGTGTAGCAGCCCAGATGTGTGGAGATAAAACTACTGTTGAATCGCTAGGTATTACAAAAGAATCTCCAGAACAAAAGTATAAAGTTGAAGATGATGGGACGATTAAAGAACGACAGATTAATGAAGAAGGTAAATTTGAATGGGTTATGTTTTCTAAGCTAGGGGTTCGCCGGGTTATTTTAAATGATTTGTCTCCGGCTGCTACTTTCATTGCCTATAACTACAATACTCCAGTAAATGTACTTGAGTTTGAACGTGAAGCAAAACGCATTCTTGCAGAAGTAGAAGAGGAATGTGGCTGGATGTATGAGACACTGCATACAGATGGAAAAACAAAGGGCAAAATTAATTATACCGTTTGGTCTGATGTTTTTGTCTGTCCTGAATGTGCTGGTGAGGTTGTCTTCTGGGAGGCGGCTGTGGATAAAGAAAAAGGAAAGGTATTAGATAGGTTTCCATGTCCTAATTGTCAGGCAGAACTCAGCAAGCGCAATATGGAACGGGCATGGACCACCCAATATGATACTGCCTTAAAGGATTCTGTAAGACAGGCAAAGCAGGTGCCTGTACTTGTCAATTATTTTGTTACTGGAATAAAAGGTAGATTTGAAAAAACTCCTGATGAATTTGACTTGGCGTTGATTGAAAATATTGAAAGTAGTAAGTTTTCGTATTGGTTTCCGATCGATAGGTTGATGGAAGGTAAAGAAACTCGACGTAATGATCGCATCGGTATCACACATGTTCATCATTTTTATACGAAAAGAGCTTTAAATACATTAGGATTTGCCTACAAAGCCGTTGAGACATGTCCTAATAATCTGAAGCGATATATTTTATTTACAGTTGAACAAGCTGTTTTAGGGTTTGCAAAAATTTCTCGATATGTACCTACGCATTTTTCTCAGGTGAATCAGTATCTTAGCGGAACTCTTTATATCGGTTCTCAAGTCGTTGATGTATCATTACCATATATATTGGACGGGAAAATAAAAAGATTAGTTTCCATGCTAAAGAAATATCAATTCGTTTCCACATTTACTCTTCAAACAGGAGATGCGACTAAAACAATAATTAAAGATAATTCGCTTGATTATGTGTTTGTTGATCCTCCGTTTGGTGCAAATCTCAACTATTCAGAACTGAACTTTCTATGGGAGAGCTGGCTAAAGATTGTTACCGATAATAAGCCTGAGGCCATAGAAAACACCGTTCAAAAAAAAGGATCATTTGAATATAGGCTACTCATGACATCATGTTTCAAGGAAACCTATCGTGTTCTGAAACCTGGTAGGTGGATGACAGTCGAGTTTTCAAACACTAAAGCAAGTGTCTGGAACAGTATTCAAACAGCCTTGATTGAAGCAGGATTTATTGTCGCAAATGTTTCAATACTCGACAAAAAACAAGGAAGCTTCAAAGCGGTAACTACACCAACAGCAGTCAAACAGGATTTGGTTATCTCCGCCTATAAACCTAACGGTGGCTTTGAAGAACGATTTTTGTATGAGGTTCAGACTGAAGAAGGAGTCTGGGATTTTATACGCACTCACATGAAATACTTGCCGGTCATCAAGAAACAGGGGCTGAATATTGCGATTGTTCCTGAACGTGACCCACGTATTCTCTTTGACCAGACTGTTGCCTATTATGTACGCAAGGGCTATCCGGTTCCCATCTCCAGTCAGGAGTTCCAGGTCGGTTTATCCCAGCGTTTCTCGGAGCGTGACGGCATGTATTTCCTACCGGAACAGGTTGCCGAATATGATCGCAAGAAGATGATTGGTGGTAGACCTATTCAACAAGAAATGTTTGTGGAAGATGAATCTACTGCTATTGAATGGTTACGAAACATTCTCAAAAATAAACCACAAAGCTCTCAGGATCTTACTCCACAATTTATGAAGGTAATTGGAGGTTGGAAAAAAACCGAAGAAGGATTAGAACTGTCAACCATGCTTGAACAGAACTTCCTCTGTTATGACGGTAATGGAAAAGTCCCTGAACAGATACACAGTTATCTATCCACCAACTGGAAAGATTTGCGTAACTTGCAAAAAGATGATCCGGTATTAATTGTTAAGGCAAAAGATCGCTGGTATGTACCTGACCCAAATAAGGCTGGTGACCTGGGAAAACTAAGAGAGAGATCCCTCCTCAAGGAGTTTGAAGAGTACAAGGGGTCAAAGAAAAAACTCAAACTCTTCCGCCTGGAGGCTGTCCGTGCAGGATTCAAAAAGTGCTGGCAGGAGCGAGACTACACCACTATCATCAGTGTGGCAGAAAAAATTTCGAACAATGTTCTGGAAGAAGATCCTAAGCTCCTCATGTGGTATGACCAGGCAGTGACGAGGTCAGGAGCTGGTATATGAGTATGGATGAAAAGGAGCTTTTAAAACTGCTTAGTTCACATGAGTGGAAAGATATTGAGTTTAAAGAAGCCCAGAGATCGGTACCTAAAAACGCTTATGAATCTGTTTCTGCCTTTGCCAATACGGAAGGCGGTCATCTCGTATTTGGTGTAAGAAAAGACGGTTCAGATTTTGAAGTAGTAGGCGTCTTAAACGTGGATAAAGTACAGAACGACTTCCTGACTTCATTACGCCAAAAAGATAAGATCAGCCTGATTATTGATGTAAAAGAACATCTCCATTCTGTTAACGAAAAAGATCTGCTCGTGTTTTATGTGCCAGAAGCATCACGTACTGATAAGCCTGTGTTCTTGAATGGCGATATTAGAAGAAGTTTTCTTCGCAAAGGAGCCTGCGATATGAAATGCTCCAAAGAAGAAGTTCAGCGATTAATCAGCGACGCTTCAATGGAACGATATGATGGGCAAACCGTTGATCAAGATTTAAGCACTTGCTACAGCTCCAAGGATATTGTCTGGTACCGCAAGCAGTACGAAGGGAAGGCAGGTAATCGTAATTATGGTGATTTAGATGACTTGGAGTTCTTATTTCAGCTTGGTCTGATAAAAAATACGGATAGAGGCCAAAAACCGACTATTGCTTCAATTCTTTTATTTGGCCAGGACGGTTACTTACGCGGTCTGCTCCCACGGCCGGTTATTGATTGTCAGCGGTACTTATTTAAGCATGACGATTATTCAAGAGGTGAACGTTGGCATGATCGCACGGTTTGCGATTACAATTTAGTCCAGAGCTGGCTTGCTGTCCTTGAATGGTACTATCGCTTCGCTGAGATTCCGTATGAAGTAAATCCAAAAACACTTCAACGCAGTGATACTCCACCGGATTATATCGCTTTTCGAGAGGCAATCATCAACATGCTGATTCATCAGGATTATGCCGACCATTGCCGCAAACCGGTTATTGCTCATTTTACAGATTTAACCAGGTTTTGGAATCCAGGTGATGCGTTTGCTAATGTAAGAGATCTGCTTGAGCCGGGAGAGAAGGAAACAAGAAATCCGCTTTTGGTAACGGCATTTAGACGGATCGGATTTAGCGAAAACGCAGGCTGGGGATTGCTGGATGTATTTAATAACTGGCGAGGGTTGGGTAAGGTTCCTCCTGTAATTAATAATGACAAATCAAAGAAATCATTCGAACTGGTTTTACATAAGGAAGTTCTGCTGTCGAAAGCACAAGTTGAATTTCAGAAGACAATCGGTGTTCATCTCTCAGAAGATGAGGCGTCTGTGTTTGCCTATGCATGCAAGCATAAAAAACTCTCCATTTATGACATCCGGGATGTTTCAGGTAATCCACTTCAAAGCTGTCGAGACATTGCTGATCATTTAGTCATTCAGGCGCTTCTTGTTAAGATGGACAATGATTTATACGAACTCTTACCCGTCATGCAGGAACGGTTTAAAAATGTTAAAGCTGAGGCCCATGATGAGGCCCATGATGAGGCCCATGAGAAACTTCAAGGTGACATGACTGAGACAGAACGGCAAATTCTCAATTACTGTGTCGAACCCAAAAGCACTCCTGAATTGCTTAAATTACTCGGATACAGTACAAGAACTGGAAACTATAAATCCGCTCTATCTAGCCTGCTTGCAGGTGGTTATCTGGAAATGACGATTCCTGGAAGCCCAAGAAGCAGGAATCAAAAATATAAATCAACATTGAAGGGTAAACTACTTGTACACAACGACTAAAACACGAGTGTACAAGTCTGGCCTGTTATGTTTGCAACTTGTGCACTCAAATACTTCATTTTCAAGTATTTCATGGTTTATGTACATTAAGTATCTGTTTTTATGCGTTCTCATTCTTTGTTTAATAAGAGGGCTCCTATGAAATCGGAATGGCAATACAGCACCATCCATAACTGCATCTGCAAGGTAATTGAAGAGCAAACTTTGTGGGGGCAGACGGTCTGCCGTGTCTGGTTTCCATCGAGTGATGCTGTTGTTAAGATTCCAGGTTCTGCGCTTAAACCAATAAGTGAGGTGCTCAATCCTGATATAGAACGGTATCGAATTTCTTACATAGCAACAGCAGCAAAGGTTGCGGATCTACTGGAAGGAAGTGTTAATGTTCGTAACGAGCATATTCTTCTGGCCCCAATGGAATCTAATGTTATTCCTCTTCCACATCAAATTACGGCATTATCACGGGCAGTGTCTGGGGATCGTGTTCGTTATCTTTTGGCAGATGAAGTTGGCCTAGGAAAAACCATTGAAGCGGGTCTCATTTTGCGCGAGCTCAAATTACGGGGTCTTGTTCGGCGTATTCTAGTTGTAGCTCCTAAAGGCATTGTAACCCAGTGGGTTTCGGAGATGCAAACTCACTTTAATGAAAAATTCCAATTGATCTTGAGCGAAGATTTAAAGACCTTATCTAAAGTGTCTTCTGGTGAATCACTGACACCGTGGACCATGTTTGATCAGATTGTTGTATCGCTTGATTCGGTAAAACCACTTGAAAGGCGCCGTGGGTGGAAAAAAGAGCGTATTGCTGAGTACAATAAGAGCCGATATGAGGATCTGATAACTGCCGGTTGGGACCTAATCATTGTAGATGAATCACATCGCCTTGGAGGAAGCACCGATCAGGTTGCTAGATACAAATTGGGGCAAGGTCTTGCAGAGGCAGCACCATATCTTCTTTTGCTGTCGGCAACTCCACATCAGGGTAAAACTGATCCATTCCATAGATTAATGAAACTTCTTGATGCGGAATCTTTTCCTGATACTGAGAGCATTTCACGAGACAGTGTTGCTCCTTATGTTGTTCGAACTGTGAAACGCAATGCCGTTGATGCAGATGGACAGCCGTTATTTAAACCTAGGCGGACTGAAATGTCTCTTGTCTCATGGCAGCAACGTCACCAGCTGCAGGAGTCTCTCTATGAGTCAGTTACTGAATATGTACAGAAAGGATATAATCAGGCGATTATAGATAAAAAATATCATATTGGTTTCTTGATGATCCTCATGCAGCGATTGGTAGTATCCAGTACAAGGGCAATTCGAACTACACTGGGACGAAGGATTGAAGCCCTTAAAGGCCAAAGACAGTTAATTGATGAAAGAATGGAAACTCATGAGAGTTTAGAGTCTGAATTAGAATCTATATACGACATGGACGGACAAGAACTGCTTGATGAGCTATTGGAGTTTCATGTTGCTGCTTTGGATAACGAAGTAAGCCTTGTGGAATCTATTCTAAATAGCGCAGTTCAATGCGAACAAGCAGGCCCTGACGCAAAAGCGGAATGCCTTATTGACTGGATTTATAGACTCCAGTCTGAGGAAAACGAAACTGACATTAAGGCTCTAATCTTTACGGAGTTTGTCTCAACCCAGGAAATGCTTAAGGAATTTCTTGTTGCCAGAGGACTTTCAGTTGTTTGTCTTAACGGTTCTTTGAGCATGGAAGAGCGTATACATGTCCAGGAGTCCTTCCAAAATAAATCTCGTATTTTAATATCTACTGATGCTGGTGGTGAGGGATTGAACCTTCAATTTTGTCATATTGTAATTAACTATGATATTCCCTGGAATCCAATGAAACTAGAGCAACGCATAGGTCGTGTGGATCGTATTGGCCAGTCCAAAACAGTACGTGCCATTAACTTTATTCTAGAGGATTCAGTTGAGTTAAGGGTTCGTGAAGTATTGGAACAAAAGCTTTCGATTATTCTTGCTGAGTATGGGATTGATAAAACCGGTGATGTCCTGGATTCTGCTCAGGCTGGTGAAATCTTTGAAAAAATGTTTACCACGGCTATTATAAATCCTGACAATATTAATGAAGCTACTCAAAAAACAGCAGATTTGATAAAACAAGAAATCAGTGATGTTAGAGAGCGTTCAGCAATCTATAGTATTTCAGATGAACCTGATTTGAATGTTGCAGAACGCCTTCGCTCACATCCATTACCTCATTGGATAGAGAGAATGACTACTTCATACCTGGAGTCGCATGGAGGAAAAGTTTTACGAAAAAAATCGTGGTGGAATTTACAATGGCCTGATGGGACGCAACACACAAAAGCAGTTTTCAATGCCCATGATGCGGACCGCTTTAATGCACAGCTTCTAAACCTTGAGAATTCTCAAATTAGAGGTTTAGTCAAGAATTTGCCACCGATTGCAGCTAGACAGGCAATCCCGGTTATACATTTAAAAGGTATTCCTGACAATGTTTCTGGTTTCTGGGGGCTTTATGAGATTCGCATTTCTTTGAGTAACATAAAGACGAATTCGTTATTAAGAACATCACATGTCAGACGAAGGTTTATAAGCGTCTTCACAAATGAGGATGGCAAAGTATTTCTACCTTCAGCGCGTCATATATGGAATGAAATTAATAGCACAGAATTGTCTGTGCTTAAAACGCTTTCGATTGACGACTCAAAACATGCTTTTGAAAGGATGAGGAAAGTTGCTGAAGACTCTGGAAAAGATCTTTTCAATGAGCTGATGCAGGAACATTCCAAATCTTTAGATAAAGAGTCTGAGCGAGTCGAATATGTTTTTGAATACCGTCGTAGAGCCAATGAGAAAATTGGTCTTCCTGAAGTGAAGAATTATAGAATTAAAAAAATAGAAGAGGAGGCGTCTGAATGGCAAAAGGATATAACGTTAGCCCGTCAAGTTATTCCAGAATTAAGGCCGCTCCTTATTATGAGAATTGTAAAAGGGGCAAATGGTGAGTAGCTGGAGAGATACCATATTAAATGAGTTTGTGCTAAAAATCAGCCGATTGACGATCGTTTCTGATCCAGATGCTCTTTTAACAGAAGAAAAATTAGCTGTTGCATTAAGAGAACGCGGTTTCGATTTGATAGAGTTCAATGATGCTATTGAATTCCGTTATGCATATGAATCGAATTACAGAAGCATCTGGGATCAGGGAAAACATACTGATCTTGTTATTGTGTTGAGGTTACAGGACACTGAGGTAGATAGCCTTCCATTTGATTTGTTAAATACAGGACGAAGGTTATCATTTGACTTGGGTTCGCTTTTTCCTAATTTGAGCTATCCTGTCTTAGAAAAGATTGATCGCAGCCTATTGGACGCGCTATTTGATGCTCAACAAAACTATTCTCCAGGATGTATTGGAGACAACGCAACAAAAGACTTTATACTCAGTCATGTATTTGGAATTGCAGCAGAGCTGATAAAGAGTGACGTTGAACTGCTGCGGACTCTATTGCGTATTCACTATAACTCGCTCAACATTCCAGGAGAACTTACTGATCGACTCGTACAGGTATTGAGTAGGCACAAGGCGTTTGTCGGTTGGCCTCTTGCCGATGTTATTCCGGATGGAAATGCTTTTTTTGAATTTCTGCAGGAGAGATGGCCAATCTTCCTTTCTGATCAACATACAAATGATAAAATAAAAGAAGTATCAGAAGGATACGGGCTTAAACATCGCGGGCCAGATTCTATCCCTTTTGATCATCAGGATATTCGAGTCTACATTGACAATCTGTTTGTAGAGGGTAAGCTCTCACCAGTAAGTGCTGATACTATAGAATTTGACATAAATACGTTACAAAATGATGCTTGGATAAAATGTGGTATTACGACTACGGGAAGTAATGCAGATGTCAGAATTACCAGATTGCTTGATTTGATTGAAGGGGGGGAACCTACAGAAGATTCCCGCTACTCCGATTGGACTTCTTTAGCAATTAAATGGGCAGAATTAGCCGCTCTTATTCATAATGATCCGACAAAAGAACACCTGGATTGTTTTCTTAAGCTCGGAGATAGCCTTAACAAGACATTTACTGCATGGCTGAATAATCATTATGCTGGGCTTATCAATCTGCCACCAACAAATCCGGTAATGCTCCACCATGTTTCAAGGAAAATGGCGAGAGAACTGGAGGACTCACAATGTGCGGGTGTGGCACTGGTAGTATTGGATGGCTTGGCGCTCGATCAATGGATCTCTTTAAAACAAGTTATTCAGGAACAAATAACCGACATTATTTTCCGGGAAAGTGCCGTTTTTGCGTGGATTCCAACATTAACATCAGTTTCAAGACAATCCATTTTTGCAGGCAAAGAACCTCTCTATTTTCCAGATTCAATCAATACAACAAACAATGAATCATTGCTGTGGCGACAATTTTGGGAAAATCATGGTTTCTCACGGTTAGATATTTCTTATCAACTTGGATTGGGTGACGGCGATCCAATCTCAGATCTTGAACCTGTATTTAATCCGGGTACGACGAAGGCCATCGGCTTAGTTGTGGATAAAGTAGATAAAATTATGCATGGAATGCAGCTTGGCGCTGCCGGAATGCATAATCAGATTAGACAATGGTCCAAACAAGGCTATCTTTCTGCATTAATAAAGTATTTGCTGGATCTCGACTATCATATTTGGCTCACGTCAGATCACGGAAATATTGAATGCAATGGAAAAGGACGACCTTCGGAAGGGTCCATTGTAGAGACACGTGGTGAACGTGCAAGAGTATACCCAACGCCTGAGCTGCGATCTAAGGCTTTGAGTGATCATATATCTGCCAAAGAGTGGAAATCACCCGGTCTGCCCCCTGGATATTATCCCCTGGTAGCGGAAGGGAGAGACGCGTTTATAAGAAAAGGTGAGAGGATAGTGGGACATGGAGGGATATCGATTGAAGAAGTCATCGTGCCGTTGGTTAAGATTGAACGGAGGACACGATGATGGGTAGCCGACATGAAAAACTCGGGATAAAACAGGTTATTCGTTTGGAGTGGATGGATAAAGTATTATCCATGTTGCTGGCTGGCATGTCTGAAGCATTAATTCGGCAGGAAATTGACGAATACCTTTCAACACAGAAACAGAGTGGCGGTTTGGGCGAACGTGGTAAAAAAACATATGGTATGGCCATAGGTGTTCTTTCCTCCTGGTTTTCACCAGACAAAGATCTTATTCTTTTCAGGAATGATGCATTAAAGCTGGCTCGTGAGCTTCCAAAGGATAAATGGCTTCCACTTCATTGGGCAGTCATATCAGCAGCCTATCCATTTTGGTTTAATGTGGCAAAACAGGTTGGTAGGCTTCTGAACCTCCAGGACAAAATCACACAAAAACAGGTATTCAACAGATTAAAAGAGCAATACGGTGATAGAGAAACTGTAGCAAGGAATGCTAGATATACTGTTCGATCATTTGTAGCATGGGGAGTTCTAAATGATTCCGATGTTAAGGGATGCTATGCAAAAGGAGGCACTTTATCAGTATCAGATTATAAAGAGGTAATAACACTTTTAGAAAGTGGATTACTCTCTACAAAAGAAGGAAAGAGCCCTCTAAATGTACTTTTAAATTCTCCAAGTTTTTTTCCGTTTACTATGTCTACGGTGACTGGCGCTTTTATCTCACAGAATTGTATGCGCATTAATGTTGCACGTTATGGCCTAGATGATGAATTCCTAAAATTAAATGAAGTATCAGTGAAATAGTAAGGTGTCTCTTGATTACCAATCTACCATCCGCAAACAGTCATAACTATTAAAAATATGATAGTTATGTGTTTCTGCGAGAGGCAACAATAAAAGAAAGTTTCGTTTCCACTCGAAAAAGGCTGTGAGCAGCCATTCCTTGCGCCATTTTCCCTGTTCTTGCGTTTCTGAGGGAAACTCCACTAGGTAAGTGCCAGGAGTGTGGTTTTGTTTCACATCAACACACCACTCCTTAGCAAAAAACCTATTGTATCTGTCTCTAGATGCTTCTTTAAATCTAACATATAAATTATCATTAGTGAATCTTTCAGGATACCCACTGCACGAAATTTTGTCAGTCTCAAGCAAACTCCATTTTTCATCGTCAATTTTGACAGATATTATATTAGTTAAGATGCACAATATTGGGACTGACGTAAGTAAAACAAATATGATATGAACATAAATAATATTTTTCTTAAATGACTTCTTGAGAGAAACATACAAAGATATTGACGCTATAATCCCTAATGGAATATAGACCAATACTAGCCTTTGGAATGAGTAAAAAGATCTTGTGTAGGGAATGACATATACTAACAGAATATTCAGCAGTACGATTAAATACCAAATAAGAACATATATTAAGCAGATTCTGTGCTTGGCATTCTTTTTCTTTCTTCTCATGCCTTAATGCATGCTTTTGTATTATTAACCGTTACACTGGATGTCTACTGAAAAACTGAGCTATTTTGGACTAATATTTGAGAAATTATAACCATAAAAACAATTATAAAGCTATGACTCACTGAATCTCTCACAGTTGGTCAGTAAATCCTAACGAGCTATTAGGATGTTGTGAGACATGAATACACAACACCATTAACAAGATTAATAGTGAGTTTATTGTAGAATTGTGGTCATAACGTAGTCAGATCCTTAAGTATGATCTCAAACTCCTTGTGTCAACACCAATTCTTCGAGGCAATTAGTGTTTTCTTAATCCTCTTGTTCCTCTGGATATTCTAATGGTGCTGCAGCAACCCAGCCCTCTCTTTCAGGAGCATCAAAACCTGTTCTATGGCCACCATTTTGAGTCGTTACAACCTTTCCTCCACGATGAATCATTGCTCGTACAACCGCCTTTCTCGGATGATCATCATCTTTCTTTGCAGCACTAATAATAGCTGTGAAAAGTTCTTCTCCTTCGTTCGGCTTGTCTGCCAATTTGGATCCCAACCATATATCCAAAAGCTCAGTCGATACATTTCGTCTAGATCCATGATGAGGAACCTGGAATCGATCAATTCCCGGAAGTACTAAATTGGCGACGTTCGCATAACCTGCTGCCTCGCTCAATGCTCCACGCCCTGCATCACCTGTCAACAAAATCCGTTTACCGCAAATATATGCATATTGAATAACACTCATTTCATTTTCAGCACTTGTTTCTTGATCTGAGAAAGCCTCATCTCCCCAAAATGATCTTATAAAAGAAACTGCTTTCTCTGCTAGAGACTCAATCAAAGAACCAAATGAAGAAGCCTGTGTAGCCGATTCTTCTTTAGCGGATTCAGGAGTTTTCTCGGACTCAACAATAAGATCAAGGTAGCGAGATTTAGATGGTGCAAGAATTGTAAATACACCGATTATTGAACCCTGAAATGGTTCGTATATTGGAACACCTTTTTTTTGAGCAATTTTCTCTAACTCATTAATGTTTGGATAGATCTCACGTAGGCGAGATCTCAGATTATCTACGGACTTGAATCTTGAAAAGCGATCAATAAGTTCTTCAGCATATAACCACGGCCGATTCATCCATAATTCTCCCACTTCAAGCTGCTCTAAAACAATACGTAAACCTCCTGCATGATCTCCATCTGGATGGGTGACTATCACTCGATCGATAAATGATGGAGCCTCATAATACTTATCTATATGTGAAAGAATCGATTTACCAGTTTCCTGAAATCCTCCATCGACGACATGAATTGAAACTTCATCACCTATCCTATATCTAGCTGATATAGCATCACAGCTCCTTGACACCTCAGAATTGAGAAAATCAATCTCGAAATAATCACTCATGTTCCCTTCCTTTCTTTGCTAATGAAGCGTTGTGGAATCAGCAGTCAGTGTAGTGCTTGCTGGGCTAGTTTTATAAATCCCACCAAAGACTCCCATCATTTCTGGTTGAGATGACATATCTGGTTTCACCATTGAATTGAATTCCACTGCAATGCGCTGCATATTTTGAGGACATTTCTTGTGTCGCATACTGAATGTTACTATCTGAAAAAATGACTACATTTGGAGAACACAAATCAAAAACTTCCGCACAATATCCACTCTCACGTCCATGATGTGATGCCACAAATGTGATAGTATTACGCAGTTCATTTTGAAAGCTGGGGCTCTCAAGTAATTTCAACCATCCACTACGCTCAAGATCACCTGGAAAAACAAACTTGTGGCCATTACAGGTTAGAAAAGTAATCAAACTACAGTTATTAGTATCAGCAAATTTACTAAAACTATTACTGTAAGTAGTGATTTCTACATCAGGGAATGCAGGGAGAACATCTGGCGGCCCACCACTATAGCGTTCTATCATGGAAAGCATTGATTCCATCGCTGTGCTGATTGGGCCCGATTGCTGTTTTAAAGCTCTCAATGAGGGTGCATTGATTGATTCGTTTCTGTGTAGAATTGACAACGATAAGTTTGTTCTAAGGTTCGTAAGATCACTGATATGATCCTCATCATAATTTGTAACAAAAAAACGATCAATCTGATGTATCCCTTCTGTACTTGGAAGGAAATAGGAAGGACGGTGATTATCTTGATGTCCACAATCCCAAACCATTGAGTTTCCATTCTGATGTTTCAGTGAAATGCAGCCACCGTGACCTACATCATGAATTTTGAGTCTCATCGTCATCCTCTCTTTTATTAGTGCTTCGTTCTGAGGTACGAGACGGTTTCACGCCCCATGAAACCTGAGCAACATCTTCTAATTTGACCAAAAAACGGTCAACATTAAGACCTGCTATAAATGAAAGAGCTAAAAAACCGTATGAACTTGATTGATCAGAAGACCCTGCATCCAAAACCAATAAACCAGCTTTAAGAAAAACATAAGCAATAGCACCCACCAGACCGCTTACCAAAGGACGAAGTAAATACCAGACAGTCCAATTGTTATTCCAATCTTCTTTAACGCATCGGTTTAAATATACAGCTCGCAAACAATAAACTGTTCCTCCAAGCGAACCAATAATGAAGCATAAGTAAGTCAATCGATATTGAACGAACCAAGAGGGAAGAAGGCCTCTCAGATCAAAACTCCACAGCACAGCAAGCATTGAAAGCCAGGCACATAGATATATGATGATAATCTTCAATATTTCTCCTTTATTTATAGAACACAATCACATGGCCATACAAAGCCTTGTATGCAAGCCCTGAACAGATACTATATATAGTAGCACTCTACATGCCAAATTGCAAGCACATTATATAGTCCTTTTTAAGATTCAGCATTACAATACTTTATGATAATTGAAATAATTTTATTTATAGCAATGCAAATGAAATGAGAAACAATCTGATTCAAAACCTGCCAGGGTGGCAGAAAGGAAGAGCTGTCATTCGCAAAAATCCATACTGCAATGTTTTCTTACAATGATCTTAGTGAATTGCGTCATTCTACTTCATTTCTTCTGAGATTTTCCAGTCTAAAACGCATTTTGGCATTTAATGCTTACACTGTATTTAGACGGAAATGTATTGTTATGCAAATACTTAACAAAAAAAGGGCACAGTAGATTGCCTACTAATGCCCTTTTCTAAATGGCAATGTCACAATTTTGTCACAATTTCATTTTCACAATTCTAACCAGTGGTCGTAAGTCCTTAGAAATAAGGACAGCGACCATTATTTGTAATTTTAAAACTACAATTTTTCAATTCTTATTTCATCATTTATATTCTTCTTATCCGCACCAGAAATTTTCACTCTTTTTAATCCTTTATGTGTCTTCACAATGTAGTGATCATCAACAATTCCAATAATTCTGTACATATCATCATTGTTTAGATCCTCGGAGATTTTTATAGGATCCTCAAGAATGCTTTTCACTATTTCCTGCTGTGTGTCCTGAGTAGGCCTTTTCCCCATACCAAGAATAATATTCAGAAAAACAAATTTAAACATCACTCCTGCAAGACTGATAATTACAACAAACATAATAATATATTTCAGCACTGCACTATTAATCTTTTCAGCTTCCTTCTCTATCATTGATCGGTACAAGCTGAAAACTTTATTGTCTTTTTTTATTCTCTTCGTCTTGTAACAATCCTTACCAGCATAAAATTTATATGTAAAAAGATTTCCAATAGTCTTAGTTCTTTGTACTGCAACTATATGGTACTCTGCTAAAGACCTTAATTCTTTTGCAAGGCA
>ENA-OREN01002066-OREN01002066.1-marine-metagenome-genome-assembly--contig:-NODE-2066-length-21475-cov-5.628143_pt1 | contig 21475 bp, 15 predicted proteins | sample MGYA00248624_ERZ508555 | MGnify/ENA primary metagenome ERZ508555 (study PRJEB26222, sample SAMN06267773) | marine metagenome | isolation source: Saanich Inlet, British Columbia, Canada | place...
ACCATTTTCACCAGTTTTGACGACATCTTCGGGTTCTCGACATTTTATCACAGTGGTTCACTTACGTTCGCCTTTCTTATCCATACCTGATCCGTCTCGGCGGACCTTTTCCTTATCGCTCACTACCACAGCTCTTGACTGAAGCAGCATAAGGTGGTTTGAAACCAACTTCCGCTCGTCGATTTCGAGGGTTCAAGCCCTCATCAATTGTGTAGCATCGTACACCCTTTCTTGTCTTAAGTGTACGTTCTTGGCACACTGGCCCGACCCCAGTGTCCCCAGTGTCAGCTATTTTGTGCAGAACAGATATTAAGGGAAATGCAAAAAGAGAGGATAATACAGGTGAGTGATATAATGGTTTTCCTTAACATACCATGTTAACCTTTCTAAGTTTTAACTTTAGGCATTTTGGTTCAATCTTGCCAGTCCGCCGGTTTGAGCAGAACAGGCAGCTTGCCGAGACAGGGACGGAAACGGTGCATGATAATTGAATGGCGTGTCGGTATTACAACGACATTTTTTTCTTGCAGATCCAGCGCATAAGGCTGGATCTGCAAGAAACTTCAATGTACGACTTATGATGAGAAAAACTCCTCTTTCTAAAAAAGATCCTGCAGCCAGCCAGGAGCAGGGAAATTGTCAGCCGCCCAATCACTTAGATCGTCAGATAAATTATCGTTACCACCTTCATTAGACCCAGCTAAATCATCAAGCATGCTTCCTACTGCGTAGCCAGCAGCAGCAGCCAGCCCTAACCAGTTAAGAGGAGGTGCAGCCACCACTGTGGTTCCATCACAATCTTGTTTTCGCCTTTGCCTTGATTTTTTTGCAATAAGCTCTAAATCCTTAAGCTTGAAAGGCACTTGTAAATCAACGAAAACTTCGGTTTCCTTCGGAAGGGTAAATTCTACTATATCCCTTCCGTCTCGGGTTTTCTTTCCTGTCTTGGATATATCTATTGGCTGGGTATTTATCCAAATTGGTAAATCTATACATGTACAGGGATTTTCAGGAGTATCCTGAACGCAGAAACACAATAAAATTGGAAATGGAAACTTAGAACTACCTAGGCCAATCTCTTTGCCGGTATTCGCAAGGGGAACCCATGAATAGTTCTTGTTGAAACAGTTCTTATTTTCTTTTCCTTCATTTCTAGGTAACTCTTTGATAAGTGTGCTGGTGTCAGACCTTCTGTTCTTGGCATAATATTTCTCCTTTTACATTTCTAAAGTTATAATGGGGACAAATTACAGATATTGATTCATTATTAGCCCTCCTATTGAGTTAAAAAATTAAGTAGTCTAATGTGGAATTGATAAGTTTATAGATAACATCGTAATTGTAATGATATCCAGTAGAGCCAACGTGTTTACTTCTTTATAAGGGACAATTACAGTTTGAAATATTAAAATAGCATTTAAAGCAGATTATTTTTTCTAGGCAAATTTTGATTCTTTTGAGAATTTGACTTCTTCTTTCTCATTTCGGTTCTTTTCTACTCATATCAACACGCAAGGAAAAATCTTGCAGAGATTCACTCCCTTTTTTTGCCATTTAGGCACCGGGTGTTTTAATGCCTAACGCCCCTCCCCTCACTTTCCTTAACATACCATGATAACCATTCTGAAATTTAACTTTAGGTATTTTAGTTCACTTTTGTTTCCTCAACGGTACAGTTTATCATCTTTTGCATATGCTATTCGATGCCGGTGAATTCAATTGCGTAGCAGATTATGGATGTATCCAGGTGCCTTTTTGCGCGAAGAACTTTTTCGTCCCATATGATCGATAGGGAGAGAGAAATATCTACATTTAAGTCCAGAGCCATACCAATATCCAGGCTTGTTCTGGCATAAAAGAAAATACCTCCAGCGCCCAGATTAACGACAGTGACCATGTCCCTCTCTTCAGAAACACTGTTCAGGGCATCAAATGGCTTGATCCTGTACCTGGTAAGATAAGGCTTTTTTATTCTTGGATATTTTCTTTTTTCTGAGAGGTTATTCATGGGAAACCACTAATAATTTAATACTGTGCTGGTGTGGAGACCTGGGATTTTCTCTCTGTCTCTACTTCTCTTCACTTTCACTTTCACTTTCATTTTGATTTTCATCCTCGCCCACTGCAATGACGGTAACTTTTACTTCAACAGCCTCGTAGTCACCATGCCTGGATTTACCATCAACTTTGATGATGGCGGGGCCTCCAACCATGCCTCCAGAAACGATAAATGAGGCAATGTCTTGATGTCCGATGGGTATTGTTGCAGGGCCTATCGGCGCGATACTGGGAGACAGAGAATTGACATTTACATCGCCTTTCGCTGCCTTATGTTTACTGGTAAACCATGGTTTGTAATAGAGCTTTACCAGTAACGTGGCAGTTCTGCCGACAACTATCGTCATCTCAGTTGGAACAGCTACAATAAAAACCCTACTCCTCAAATTCCATAGCCACCCTCCAGCCGAGATGACCACTGCAGCCGCTGCTGCGATTAATATCCATTCAATTGGTGTCATTTACCTTCTCCTTTCTTATGTTTTCAGTTCTATGCCCTCCTTGTCCGGGGAGCGTTAAAAATACCCTTTTCAACGGCAAATCATCCACCTGCTACCCTGGCAGGGACTGGGTTGAATGTGGGGATTTTTGCCGTGTAATATCTTTAAAACGGATTATGTTGTCCGGAGCTTCGCTCTCAGCGTTATTATAAGATTCAAGGCTTTTGTACAGCCGGTCGACAGTACTCTTCAATAGTTTGGCGGCCTTGTTGTCTCTGCTGAGTAATACCGTTAAGAACTTTTCCGTATATTGTCGATCTGCACATTTCATAAGGCATGGTAATATAACAAACAGCATGCCGGAAAACGGGTAACACAAGGGGACCGTACCTGTTTACGGTCGCAGCGATGGGGAAGCGTAGAACCGGGGCTGTACCATGGCCAAACAGATGCTATATCTGGTATACAAATAAATGGCTTTTTTTTAGAAGGTGCAGTGAGGCAAGCGGTAATAATCAGGTTTTCGTCCCGTAAAGTGTGCCATGGCACACTTTTGTGACGGCACACTTACGTGTTTTTGGCACATTCTATTGCTCGCAAATCACCCTAAACAATCGTCAAGCATTTTACCGTGTCTGTTTGCTTTGATTGTTGGACGAAGCCGCTATCGCGGAGAACAAAAATCCAACAAATTATTATATAATGTAACTACTCGCAATCATTGGTGAGCGAGAAGCGTCACACCCCAAATATATCCTGCGGCAATACCTGTTCCTGTGCTAATGCACCCAGTCGAGTCGCTATTACATTTGTTGTTCGTAGCAGAAATACAGGTAGCTGTTCCACCAACATCACATCTCTTACCCTTTGACCAAATTGGGGCGCGAAGCATCTTGCTTTCCGCTCTTTCTGCATCATTTGCCAAACCCTCTATCACAGCTACAGCTGAAGAGCCTCCAATCGTCCTGCATAAGCTATGTGCTAATGTGCGAAGCGCCGCTATGCAATCATTCGCTACCTCATAGTTGTTATTTTTGATGCCGTGCTCAATACCCAAAAATAAATCGCTGAAATCACGTTTCAAACGTTCATCTTTAATTCCATCTATTGCCTTAGCAGTTTCGAAAAATTCATTGTTTCCGAGACTGTCACAGCCTCCGGAGCCAAACAATTTTTTCTCCAACAAAGCAACGCGAGCTTGTAAGCCTGCAACATCTTTACCTACTTGATACTCATTCATATTTATCTCCTTAGTTTAAGGTCGTAATGTGGCCAATAAAATAAATCAGTATCGCCACTTATACTGAAGTACTACTTTAAGTGCATAACAGTGCAATAAGTGGAAACTTTCCATGATATTACTTGCTATAGATGGAAATTATTTCCACTTATGCGAATAATAAAGTACCCCGCAGCAAGCTACGGGGAATTAAACCCATAGAGATTAAACGTATAAAAGCGGAAAAGCCCTGTCCGCTTATTAAAACTGACTTGACACTTTCCATTTTTAGCGATATATCGCTAAAAAAATGGAAAGCAATCCCATGTCCCATCGTAATAATTCTTTGAAAGTTGATGGATCAGGTACGGGGTTTTGCGCTATCATTACAACGAAATCTGACCTTGCCTGATATCCATCTCAATAAAACAAGGTGCTATTGTTTGAGAATAACGCTGTTTGGTAAGAAAGCTCATATGTTTACCTCCCTGTAAAAACAGACTTTTATCTGGATAACTTATCCACAGTATCCTTTGTGGCAAAGTTAATAGGTTTTGTCAAAGTTGTCTCCTTCACTAATATTTACCACTAATCCAGGTCAGTAAGTGATTTCCAACGACAGACTGACAATGTTCCCTTCATCCTGGTTGGTGTCATCGTTCACTTCCAGCATCCAGGTCCCCTGGATATTTTTACCAACGAATCGCTCCAAGTCAGGTGTACTGTTAACGTCGTAGGTCTTGACCAGATTATCCTGCCCTTGACCCGTTCGATTATGTAGTGTTACAGCAGCTTCGCTTGATCTAACTGGTGGAACCAATTTTATCTGCAAATCACCGATGTAAGTGTGCTGAATGTCTATATGCACTTTGATGTCTCGCAGAAGCTTCGAATCGCCAACTGCCACAGAGGTCCGACTGGTGAGCTGATCCTTAATCGGCACGTCTTGCAAAACCTTGTGGATTGTAACATAACTTGACTCTAGAGGTTGCGAGTTTTGAAGCGCTGCCAATACATTCAATCGACCATTTCCGAATTGGTCATTGCGGCCGTTCTGGTAGGGTGTTGTACCTACTTTATCGGCAGCCTGTCTCAAATAGTCTCGGGCCTCTGATTCAGTTAGATCGTTGTTTGCCGACAGCAACAAACCAACAGCTCCGGCCACGATAGGTGTGGCCGATGAGGTACCATTGAAGTCTGTATAATTGCCAGAAGTGTAGCCATCGCTACCGGAGATATCTGTGGTGAGGTTATGAACGCCCGGCGCAGCCAAATCAACTTCGGGTCCGAAATTGGAACCCCACCAATATTCGCCGTCACGACTAGTTTTAGTTTTGAACTCGTCATACTCATTGCTGGCTGACACAGTTAGCACATTAGGCAAATTACCCGGAAAATCTACAGGGCCAGAATCGTTACCGGCGGCAACCACAATGACACTGCCTTTACCGTTTCGTCCCTGGGTCCGTGCTCGTTCAAAAGCATTAATGATGGCCGTGGAAGCTGCACCGCCACCCCAACTATTGCTGATCACACTAGCACCTTCCCTCCATGCCCAATCGATAGCACGAGCTATCCACGAGTTACGAGTTACCCAATTAGCCCCATCTTGTGGTGAATAAGCAATTCTTACGGCCTGGATTGAACAACCTCCGCCAATGCCTTTGATACCGCGATCATTATCGTGTACTGCTGCCGCTAATCCGGCACATGCAGTGCCGTGACCATCCCACGGGTTGGGTTCCTGAAAAGTATCGTCGTCAACACCATCGTAGGAACCGACGATCGCCGTGCTCAAATCCTCGTGGGCCATATCCACGCCCTCGTCCAGGATAGCAATACGGACTTGTGGATCTCCTTTTTGCAATTGCCATGCATCAACCGCCTTAGTAATATTGATGGCGTACTGTCTATGGGCTTGCGGATCTCCAGCAGAAGGTTGTGGCGTCGACTGCGGACTGAGGGCAACATGGTTCTTGATTGATACGAAATCAGGTTCTGCATAGATGACATTTTCTTCCTTTGCGAGTTCGGTCGAGATATCCAAAGGATCAGCACCTTCCTGTAGCTGGACGACATATTCGTCTCCCGTTTTCCCGACCACTTCGCCATAATATTTATCCAATACTTCCAATACGTTTTTTGTATCCGAATTGAACCCTATCAGTACCCTATCGGTGGCGAGGACGATTGTTTCCCCCAGCTTAAAAACCGTTGCAACTCGTGCAACATCTGCTTCTCGTTGCAAGGATTCTACAGCCGACTGGTGACGTTCCCTTCTTGGTTTGGCGTCCTGCCCCACAGGTATTATAGTGTATTTTTCGTCGGGTACTTCAGTTCGTTCTCGAAAGAATCCCAAGCCACATTTGTTGGTAATCGTCGCACGAATACTATACTTCGCCGGTTCTTTAAATCGAACAGCAACCAGATCGTCGTATGGGCTAAGTTCAATGTTCTGTGTGCCAACTTTATATTGGTATCCCATGATTGTCTCCTCTTAATTTGTTTTCGTTTGTGTTGTTGATTTCAATAAAAACACTCATAGTTTCGGGCCCCATTAAATAACACCGACTCGTGAGATCTATGCATCACCGAGTCCTTTGGGCGACAGCTGCCGTCACATCGAATTTACTTTGGTCAAATGCAATCGTTTGGTTGTCAAATAATCACGGACTGCAGTCCACAGGTTGTGCTGACCTCAGCAGGTCTTGCGGTGTTTCATCATTATACCCCTCCTTTCTCTGTTTAGTCATTGTTCCACTGGTCACACTCACGGCGCGATGCCAAATCATTAACAAGATCTCCCATCTTGAATCTGATCAGGCTAACGATGAGATGAGCTACAGGTTCGCGGTCTAATCACGCAGTATATTAGGATGCAAACCTGTCAATGGATCTGACCGCTATTCGGTACACTTGCCAGCCGAATAGCATAGATTAGGCTGCCTAAATGCGGTATTAAAACCGCTACACGGTAAATACTGCTTGTAAGTCTTTTATTAAAACAATGTTGAATTGTTTTGTGCACTCTATTGAAAAAGAAAAATACAGATAGAAGATTTTATACATATATCCTGTAGAAATTGGGACAGCTTGACCCACTGCGAACAATATATTCCTGTTAAGCGGGACCTTTTTTCCACTCTTTTACATATTCTTTTAATATTAGTATTTAATTTTTTTTTGAAAGATGGTTACAACTGAATATCTATCTCAATGAATCAATATGCTATTGTTTGAGAATAACGCTGTTTGGTAAGAAAGCTCATATGTTTACCTCCCTGTAAAAATAAACTTTAATATGGACAACTTAGCCACAGTGTCTTATGTGGCATCGTCTTATGTTTTAAGAATTGAATACAAGGGAATAATAAAGTGATATATTGTTGAAGTCAAGGGGAAATTTAGCCACAGACTTTCACAGACAAATACGGATAAAAGAATTGAGGGATTACGGACAGTTGACCGTAGACAATTGGCAAGACATGATATTAATCACCTCTCGTTCTGGAAATCCTCACATTTATCACTCTTCTGAAGAGATTACGAGGCCGGGTGGGAGGGCTTCGCCGAAGATCCACTCTTGCTCTTTCTTTCCTAACGCACTTTCAGGATTGTTTATCAGCTCTTTGTATTGGTCTCCATTCGGTACGTTATCGAGCCATTTTATTATACTCTCTTTATCGGTATCTGGCAGGTCTCTCCCCCGGTCACCTGTGCTTCTGGCCAATTGCACCAGGGCGTGGGCCAGGGCATTTGATACCTCAGGGTTGTTTGATAAAAGGTTATTGAGCCATGTAGATATCTTGTGCGCAGGAACAACCTTGTCTAGAGGTCCATGGAAGGGTATACGCGCACCAAGCCGGCTAAGCGCCCAGAGCTCTTTTGGATTCAGGTTTCCGCCACTAAACCTCTCCAGGAGTTGATTACCTAATGTCTCTTTGATGTCTACAGGAAGACGTTCAAGGCTGGCTAACGCCATCCAGATTTCCTGCCCTTCATGACCGAATATCTTCCCTTTGGGTGTTTTGTGATATTTCTTTTTCTTGCTTTTCGATTCACTCAAAGGAAGAGAAGGTGATAGCTGTTCGTAGACGACCAACTGTTTGCCGTCCTTCAGGCCTCCGGCTACTCTCCTCCATAAGATACGCCATTCTGTGCGGCACTGGTGCTTATCATAAAAATGCAAACCCTCAAGAAATATCTTCCATATCTCCTTGGTACGCCAATCGTCCAATGGGTCTCCAAAACCGGGCCTGAGGCAGAAACCCAGCAGGTTTAACCAGCGTGCTTCATGTTGAGGAGTAAAGGATCGACCCAGCCTGACTTTAAACAGTGTATCAGCCATTTTTCTAATAACCGGGGTTGACCATTTAGTTTTATCAAGCTCAAGAATTGAGGTGATATTTTTCAATAGGGTTTCGGGGTTTCCACCACTTTTCTTTTCAAAGACATTTTTGATCTCTTTTATAGCCCGCTCAATAGTTCCACTATCAAGCGTCTCTGTTGATAAAGAAGATTGCGCGGGAGGGTTTTCTCCCAAACGTACGTCAAATTGCAACTGCCAACGATGTGTGGTTTTCTGTGAGTTGCACCAGAGTTCTAACGTGCCAATTTCTGTAAGACGGACCTCAAGATGTATGGGAAGAGGTTTGACTTCCTTTTTTTTACCATATTTAAGAATTGTATTTATGGGAGGAAGCAGGGTTATTTCATCTTCAGACAACATAACAATATCTCCCATCTTATCGCCTATGCGGGTGCTGGAACTGAAAACCGTGAATGCCACCGGTTTATTAGTAAGGACCTCGAACTCAGGTTTTTGGAGTTGTGACTCAAAACCCTCTTCTGAACTTCGCGGTATCAGGCAGACGGCTTTTCGAGATTTATTCTCTTTTTCTTCACCTTGCGAGTGCGATACTTCAACATAGTAAGCGCGAGGACTGCCGGCACCAACCTTAATACCGTCAAATATCCTGGCAACACCATAATTAGCAGCTCCTACGGCAACCGCCAATTCCGGTCGAGGATTATGCAGTTCCCTTGGAGACCAATCCTTTTCGGTTACATCTTGAAACCACTTTTGAACGGTATCGCGAATACGGTTGCGTATTATGGCAGGTGTTAAAGAACCGCCATTAAAAAGGAGAAAATCAGGAAACGGGTTTGTACGGCCTGTCTCCTTTTCAAGTATCGGGACACTGCGTTGCCAGAACGTGGCCAGATGTTTTGTTATTGCAGGCTCCTGTACATAAGGGAGCCCCCACTCCATAAGCCCCTTCCGGCTACCTGCTTTCTGCTTCTCCTCAAGCGATACAAAAGGGAAAAACCCTTCGATGATAAGGTCTTCTATCTGTGTTGTACTGATAGGAGTTTTCAGTGTGCTGGCGATAAGCTTACCACCGGTACCCATAAGCGCTATATCCATTTCCTGTTGGTCCCGCTTTTCTGACAGGAGGACCTCTTTTGCTCTCCTACACTGGTGTGTCAACTGATGCCACCTTTTAGAATCAAGCTGGCCCGGACGTCCGCAAAGTTGTGCTTCGACATGGCGGGCAATGGTCATATCCATATTATCACCACCAAGCATAAGATGATCTCCGACAGAGAGTCTGTTGAAGCACAAACCGTCTTCTCCCTCTACAACAGCTATGATAGTAAAATCTGTCGTGCCTCCCCCCACATCACAGACGATGATCAACTGTCCGGGCTTCATTATCTTTTGCCAGTCCTTCTCATGTTGATACAACCAGGCATAAAATGCCGCAAGGGGTTCCTCCATAAGTTTAATATGTTTGAGTCCCGCCTGGCTTGACGCTTTGACGGTAAGTTCACGTGCTACTTCATCAAAAGATGCAGGTACCGTGAGATACACCATCTGCTCTTCCAAATTATGTCCTTCACGCCCCTTCGCCATTGTTTCATTCCATACTTCCCGTATATGCAGGAGGTACCTGGCGCTGGCCTCCACCGGAGAAACCTTCTCTACATCTGTCCCTTCACCCCAGGGCAGAATATTGGCTGTACGGTCTACGCTCCCATGGCATAACCACGACTTTGCGGATGAAACAAGACGTCCCGGCACAACAGCGCCCTGTTCACGCGCAATCTCCCCTACCGCATATTTCCTCTCAGCGTCCCAGGGAAGCGAGGTGCTGCCTTCCGGCATATCGTAGGAGCCGGGAAGATAAAGAAAGGAGGGTAAAACAGAGCGTTGGCCTATTTCTCCCGGTGCTATTAATTGTGGTATATCCAGAAACCGGATTTTGTTTTTTTCAGAACCTTTTATTGTAAAATCAACATACGACACTGCGGAATTAGTGGTACCAAGATCTATGCCTACTATATAGTTATATTGATTCTCCTCCGAATCAATTGATTCTTCTTCTATTTCATCTATTGGTTCGTCTGTTACTTCTTTTCCCATTAACCTTACTCCTCCTTTTCATCACTCTTGCGAAGGTTAAATTCAAGCTTCCAACGTCTGTCTTCATCTTCACTTGAGACACACCACAATTCGAGAGTACCTATCTCCGTCAACTTTATCTGCAACCATACGGGTATAACGTTTCCGCCCTCCTCACCTCCGGTAGAAGTAAGTTCTGTTTCCATAGTGGTGATTTCTTCTATCTCACCACTCCAATCCTCTATGACTTCTCCGGCCTCTTCTTTCTTCCTGAGGTTTGAGGCAAATAGGTGAAACACTGCCGGTTCTCCGACTACAAGGCCGAATTCACGTTGACGTATATCTAATCCCGTCCCCTCCTCCTGCCCGAAAGGAACAATGCAAAGTGCCTTCATCGGCGTAGGTATGCCGGGAACAGAAGGCATTGAGCGTTCAATACCTATGTAATACGAGTGTGCAGTGCCTCCCCTGATGCGAAACCCCCTTCCACGTCTGGCATGTCCGTAGTAAGCAGCGCCACGGGCAACAGACAGGTCCAAATCAGATGAAGGCAATTCTTTCATCTCATTTTCTGTCTCACTCCACTTGTTCAGAACGGCCAGTATTCGCTGTTTCATTAAATCTGATTTCATTACACCTCCATTAAAGAGCACAGAGGAAGGGTAAGGAACTTCTGAGTCTTTGTCACCACTACCGGCCTGCTGCCCGATGAATGATGCCAGATGCCGGCTGATAGCGGGATCCGATTCGTAAGGAAGCCCCATCTCTCTTATACCCACCTTGCTCTTTTCCTGAGGATAATCAGTACTGCCGCACATAGGTAAGAATCCGTCCAAAAGAACAGATTCTATTTCTGCCCGTGTCAGTTCGGTACGAATCGTGCTTTTTATCAGTGACGATCCACGGCCTAATATTGAGATAGGTTCTTCTTTCCTGTCCGGATTATTCAGTAACTGCTCTTTCGCCGCCCTGCAACTGTGTACGAGTCCACGAAATTGCCAGGCATCTAATTTTGTACCCTTTTGTGCTAATTTAGAATGGATGGCATACGCCAGAGTCAAATCCATATTATCACCGCCCAGCAGGATATGGTTACCTACTGCTACACGCCTGAGTATTAAGTTTCCATCTTCTTCGGCAACCTGAATCAAGCTTAAATCAGTTGTCCCTCCTCCGATGTCACATACCAGAATAGATTCTCCTGCTTTAACAATCTTGCGCCAGTTTTTCTGTGATTCAATCCAGGCGTAAAAAGCTGCCTGTGGTTCTTCCAACAATGTCATGTTTGACAGTCCGGCAGACTCTGCTGCCTTAACGGTCAATTCACGCGCAACAGCATCAAATGAAGCCGGGACAGTGAGATATATTTCCTGATCTTCTAATCTTGCATCGGGGTCTTCTGAAGCCATTTCATAATTCCATGCTTCCCGTAGATGCTTTAGTAAATGACCTGATGCCTCAACGGGAGAAACACGCCGTGTTTCGGGAGGACTCTCCCAGGGAAGAATAGGTTTGGTCCGATCTATGCTGCTATGACAAAGCCATGATTTACTTGAAGAGACCAGGCGGTTTGGGATTTCTGCACCCCGCTGCCGTGCGAACTCACCAACGGTACAATCTATCTCCCGGTCCCACGGAACAGCCAGGCTTCCCTCCGGTACATCGTGTTCACCAGGCAGAAACAAAAAAGAGGGTAACAAAGGTTGTGACTTTATCTCTCCCTGCGCTATTACCTGCGGTATCTCAAAAATGTTAATGTTCGGTACGTCAGAATCTTCTTTTATCTGTGCCTCTGTATAGGAGAGAACACAGTGTGTCGTGCCCAAATCTATACCTATGATATATTTAGTATCTTTCAATGAATTTATCCTTAATAATTTATTAAATCGCCCTTTCAGGGCTTATGCTTCTTTTGTCATTTATCCCAGGGCGATACCCTGGGCTGCAATAAGTCAGCCCTTCGGACTTTTAAACTAAAACCGGTTTGGTTTTTGGCTTTTCCCCGTCCGAATGGTCTGATGGTCGTGCGGAAAAAAACCAAATCTTGATTGCCTGCCCTACATGTCGTTCAGGCGGGTAGCTATCCCCGGACAGAAAAACGCCGAGGACATTGCTCATCTCAAATTAGTTTTTGGATTTTATCCGAAAACTAATTTGAGATGAGTATAAAACAAACAAATCTTTCAAAATCAGCGCCATCGGCAGACTTAACCCGCTAACTTGTCATTCTTGAAGAATCTCTTCACGAGAGTCTCGTTAGTCTCACGAAGTATATTTGACTTTGGAACGAGAGATTCTTCGCGGAATTTATCCTGAGCGTTATATTTGAAACATATGTATACTCTATTCTCCTCAGAAACAAAAGATTCTTCACTTCGCTCAGAATGACAGGAAGAGAAGAACTCAGAAAGGCAATAATGTGTCTTGCCATGTGACAAATTCTTAAAATAAAAATTCCTATATAATTGTATTAAGAAATCTGATTTTTACATGTTAAAAACGAACCTTCCGTTATGGAGTGCAGTGACCGTGTCACTGCTTAAATACGCATCATCACGGATGATGCACTCCATATTTCCCTCTTAATTCAATGACTTTGCAGCTAATTCATCTGAAAACTACCCAGTTACAGAGATACTTTAAAGAATCTCTATTTCAGCGGGAGCCAGGACGTTGTTTCCTTCTTCTTGAGAGGTAAGTTGCGGAATCTGTACCTTTACCGCACGCCATCCACGGTGCCTGAGAATTCCCTTAAAAGGAGGATTGCCCTTTACGTTACCGGTTAATTGTATTGCTCTTGAATCAAAACCCTGGTCTACAGTCACCTCTTTACCCTCTTCATCTTTGAATATTGGTTTTAGATCAATGTATTTTGATAACGTTTCCTTACATCCTGAATGAATGCTCCGCACTGCCGCACCGATCTGGGCATCATCATATTCGCTGAGATTTTCTTGCAGGAAATCAACCAATCTTCCCTTTCTTTGTAATACGACCAATGTCTGTAGGCTCGCGTTCTGAAGGTATTTGGCTGACAGATTATCAGACAATGAATCTTTCTTTTCCTTCTTTGAGACTTTCGGTGTTATTTCCGCAGTACCTTTTCTTTGACCATTTTGTATAAGCCGTCCCCCCAGGAGGCTAACTAAATACCACGAAAGAATCGTAAATCCCACTCCGGTACCTATTAGAACAGGAATGTATCCAGTTTCTGAATTACGCAGGAAATGAATTAAGTACTGATACAAGTTGGAAGGTACGACCCACTGTTGGGTCCCCTTAGCGAAACTACTAAATAGTAAGAAATAAAAGGCAATCAAAAACGCGTTACAGGGAAAAATGATAATTAATGATCGAATTGTTAAAGATCTATTCATCTCTTATTTACTCCTCCTAATTAAAATATTAATTTTTAGAATAATCGATTTCTGTTTGTAGTAAAGCCAGCTTCATAAATAACAAAATCCGGAATATATGTCACTTCCATCGATAGAACGGCTGATTAATTTATACATTATTCAAAATAAATGACAACATGTTGGCCGTTATTGCATGACTGATCAAGTGGAAGACTCTTATCCAGGGAAAGGGAGGATTGAAAATCGTATGTTACTGGTTGCCAGGAAGTGCAATCAGGTTGTCCGAGAACACAAAATCAGAAAATTTTGGTATTGATATTAAATAGTTATAACCCGTTGATCTGTTAAAACACCTATTTTTTGATCACCTTCAATCGATTAATAAAAGAACATTATTTGTTTTCCTTACTTAGATCAATTATAAATTTAACAGTGTTGTTTACAAGAATATTCTGGAATTAACTCCTTCCGTGGCCACATAGATTCTCGACTGAAATGCATAGTTTTCGTAATTTCTTATCATCCATTATTCTCTCAATCAACCCAGATCTGCACTTTGCCTTAAACGGCACGATCTACCTCTATAATAGTCTTCAGTATTTCCGGATTTTGTGCATATTCAAAAGCCTCTATTGCTTGCTCCAAAGGAAAGGTTTTGCTTATGAGTTGTGAAAGTGGCAGTCGGTTATTGAAATTTGACAGAAAATTGATGGCAACTTCAAACCTCCCGCATCTTGACCCAATAATGGAAATCTCATCCACAACAACTTTTGACGGATTAAATGAAATATCTCCGGCATAGGTACTTTTTAACACAACAATACCACGGGGTTTAGTATTTTCAATCGCCATTTCCAGAGCATTCCTATTTCCCGTCGCTTCAATAACAAGATCATAAGCACCCCTTTTAAATTCTTCTAAAGGTACAACTGACACTCCTACAGCTTTTGCGAAAGAGAGTTTTTCTCTATGTTTTCCAACCATTGTTGTGGAATACCCGGAACATTGCATTACAAATGAGATGAGTAACCCCAGCTTACCATCACCTAAAATTAGAATTTTGGATTCGTCAGGAATTTTTACCTGGTCAATAATTTCTAAAGCCGCAGCCAAAGGTTCAATAAAGATCGCATCGCTATCAGGAATATTGTCCGGAATTACAAATACATTTCTTTGTGGAACAACTATATATTCCGCAAAAGCTCCATCTCTGTTGATTATCCCGATCACCGTCCTGTTCGGACAATGCCGAAACAATCCTTTTTTGCAAAATCCACACTCTTCACAAGAGCAATTAATCTCTGCTGCAACACGTTTTCCGATCATATGCGGAACATTACATTCAACTACTGTCCCTACAAATTCATGTCCCAAAACCCCGTTAAAGCCCGGAATATAACCTTTAATTATTTCAAAGTCTGTATTACAAATTCCTGCCTTATGTACCTTGATAAGAACATCCCCGTTCTTTAGACGCGGTACATGCACTTTTTCAACTTGAAGAGTACCATTGAAAATAAGTGCACTCATTGTTTCAGAAATATTTTTATCACAGAATTCTGCCACGGCAAAACCTCCTTTATGCAACAAGCGAATAATAACCCATTACTTTCTGCAATATAATTGAATGTACGTCCCTGCGCCATCTGACTCCGGGAGTGATCTTATTTTCTATACTGTAGTAGCAGGCTTTGGCCTGCGTTCTCTCTCATCCGATGGGTACAGGTAAATTTCACGTAAGTCACGCAACCTAAAGGATGCGGCTACCCGCCCGAACGTACTGTTCGGTACGGACGGGCTCAAATCGCTCGATTTAGGTTATAGTAATTCATTACGTAACGGATTTTTCCCGACTCTTCATCCGGCATCTTGGTATAAAGACTAAATACGCATACCATCAAACAGTATTAACCCAAAGCAACCAAAAATAATTACCGGTAGCCACGCCGCCAGAACGGGTTGCAGGATTCCCATGTTACCTAGGTTGGAGCAGATATAGGTTAATATAAAAAATGCGCAACAGATTAGAATAGTTATCCCTACCCTCAGGAATATATTTTTACTTAATCTTTCAAAACCCACAACAACGGGAATACCCAGAAAAAGTAAAATGAAATTAGTCAAAGGATACGCCACCCTTGAGTGAAACATGACGCTGTACCTGTGGTTTTCCGGCTCCTTTTTTCGTAATGCTCTCAATTCCCTAAAACTCTTCAATGCTGAATTAATATCAACCTTGCTCAATTGCGCAGGTGATAACGTAGTTTCCAGTAAATAATCATCCATTTGAATCGCTGGTGCAATCCAATGGCCACTTTCATCATAATTGTGCCTGACAACATTCTGTAGTAACCAGCTATTGCCATTTGTCCACTTCCCTTTCTCTGCATTTATTGTAAATTTCTTTTTACCATTTTTGTGTTTCCCAATTATAAATACAGATTTCAAACTCTCTTCTGGTATATTAAGTGACCATACCCTGAAGAGCATACGATTTTCTTCATCTTCGACAAGGATATTATCCACTTCTTTCTCTTCAAATGTTGTTTGCTCTACTTTTTCAAGTTCCTCAGCAAGCTTCGGTATAATCAGTTCCTGATTTATAACTGCCAGAAACGACAGGAAAACCGACAAAGCAAAAATAGGAAGCATAATCCTATATAGATTAATACCAGCAACCTGCATAGCTAATATTTCATTATTTTTTACAAATCTTATAAGTACCAGACTCACCGAGATAAGGGTTATCGCCGGAAATAGTTGCGCGATAAATACCGGCACCATTAGCCCGTAATAATGTGTAGCCATCGTGAATGCCCTAGCACCCATTTCTATAAAATCGTCAATCTTCTGGATCGCATCAATAACTATATAGATACCACATATAGCAAACATGCATATGACGAAAGAGGGAACAAATGCCTTAATAATGTATTTGTCAATCTTGTATAGGTATTTGTCAATCCGGTAAAACATCTAACTCCTTAAAAATTTGTCGACACTTACTGCACCCTTACTTTAACTTCTCCAATAGTTCAGAAAAACTTATACCTGAAACGGGATGTTTGATATCCGAGGATATCTCACATAGCGGTTCTAACACAAAAATACGTTCATGCATGCGTTCATGAGGAATTTTCAGATTGTGATCGTTTATAATTCTGTCCCCATATAACAATATATCAAGGTCTACAACCCTCGGGCCCCATCTCACTCCGGACTTTCTCCCCAGTTCTACCTCAATCTTCTTAAACTCTTTCAAGAGTGTTTGCGGCTCAATCTCTGTCTCCATTTCTATGACACAATTAACATAATCAGGTTGTGGAGGACCGCCAACAGGAGCAGTGTCATAAAAACCGGATTTCTCTTTGATGCTGATTTCCTCATATGCATTTATTCTACCGATAGCTCTGGTTATGTTCTCTCTTTTGTTTCCAAGGTTCGAACCCAGACCGGCATATACCTTTGTCATTTAAACTATAAACTAAACAAAATATATAAAGGTGTTTCGAGTAAAATTTTCGATTGGCATCCAGGCGCTTAATCCACTATTCTGCCACTATTTAACATAAGCTGATTACATCACTTTCTACCATCGAAAACCACAGGAGTCAAGGAATTTACAAAAAGCGAAAATATTAAGTTTTTCATGGGAAAAATCAGAAATTAATAACCTGAAAGATTTGATTTTATACCTTGTACTCAACATGCAACCTTCTATAATAAACGAACCACTATTCGCAATAATTATGTGAACAATGCCAATAAACCACAGCACAAAAAGCAATAAAGCATTTAACAGTCATCACAATCACACTCATCGCGGTGAAGAACGTAGAAAGCTCATCTTGGCAGCTTCTTTGACCGGGACGATGTTCGTTGTGGAAGGAGTTACTGGTTTTCTAACCAATAGCCTGGCCCTGCTTAGTGACGCAGGCCACATGCTGACACACCTCATTGCTTTACTGATAAGTCTTGGCGCCATTCTGTTTGCCGCAAAGCCTCCAACGGCCAGAAAAACTTACGGTTTTTATCGTCTGGAGATCCTGGCAGCACTTTTTAACGGTATTACACTGTTATTAATCACCTTATGGATTTTCTCCCATGCTTACCAACGCATAATCAATCCCGAACCCATTGCCAGCGGGCAAATGTTTATTGTCGCTATTATCGGTCTCATGGCTAATCTTGCATGTGCATATATCCTGAAAACAAATCACGGCAGTCTGAATATCAAATCTGCTTTCGTACACATGATGGCAGACACATTTTCATCTCTGATTGTTGTCTTTGGAGCAATCATTATGCATTACACACAATGGTATATGCTGGACCCTACTCTGAGCATCTTAATATGCATCATAATTCTGATATGGTCATATCAGTTGATTAGAGACTCGGTCGATATACTGCTTGAATCTACTCCGAAAGAAGTAAGCCTGGAGGATGTAGTAAAAGATATAAAAAAACTTGCTGAAGTAGAGGATATTCACGATATTCACATATGGACGATTACATCAGGAATGTATGCAATGAGTACACACATTTGTATCAAAGACTTGAGGGTCAGCGAGACTCAAGGAATTATGGGAAAGATCAATACACTGGTAAAAGAAAAACATAATATAAATCATACTGTCATACAGTTTGAAACTAACGCATGCAGTAACAACTCACACACTAAAAAAGATTGAAGGGCTAAGAAATTAAATCAGTAGCATCCGATTTGGTTTTTACGCGTATTCCATTTATTGTCCGAAAGCTGTCATTCCCACATTCTTTAAGCGGGAATCTAGGACGAACGGTCTCTTAGATACCCGATAAAGGCGTTCGGGTATGACAAAAGCCGCATACACAAAAACCTAACCGGATATCACTGAAATTAAATGATATATTGATAATCCCTGAATTCTTCAAATAAATAATCAGCTTATAAATCCTGGGCAATATTCTCGCTGGTTACCAGTCCGTCTAAGATATTTATACCTTTCCATCTATCTAATATTATCTTCAGAGGCAGGGCTTTCTGGCTGGGTCCACCTGCCGCGAGGAGTATGTAAGGCTTTTTATCTTGTTTCTGCAAACGCTCTTCAATCTCGCAGAAATTTACTGTAAATATCGAACTGAAAAAAGCTGCGGCATCAATAAGATCTTGTTTAGAAACGGTTATGTTCCTATTTGTAGCAAAATTTTTTAATCTTTCTATTTGTTCGTGTTCATCATATTTAAAATACCCATTTTCACGTTCAAACACTTCCCCAACTAAATGATGAAACAAAAACCCTTTTTTACTAAAAGGAGCAAACGCAATTTCACCCACAATATCAAAGTTGTTTAAAAAGGATTGCAACCGTAAATTATAAACATGACGCATAAAACCGGTAACGGGATGATTCCATCTTATGCTCCCCAAACCTAAAATAACGACATCACTAGTCAGCACTTCATTTTCGAATCCAAGCATTTTTCGAGTTCTGATTCGCTGTTCGATGATTTCATATAACGACTCCTTGCTATAGAGATTGGTGATTTCGGGAAGCTGGTAAGTATGGGTAACCCCGACGTTTAAATTCCGACTTAACAACTGCGATACAATATGAAGTGGAGAAAGTTCTATTAAGTTGTTCGATCTTAAAGCTATACAACTTGATAAAAGTAATTTTATATCCGTATTCTCAAGTTCATCAGCCAGACTCTTTATTGTGGTCAAAACACTGCTTCCGCCCTGGGCTGATATCTTGATTTCTGTTTCCTCAATTATATCTTTTTCATTGATTTGATTATTCCTGGTCTTGGTCTTTTCCTCAAGAATCACATTTATCTTTCGAACCAAAATATCAGACGCATACTTACCGATTTGTTTATAATAAGCTTGGGTGTGAACAAAATAATCCGCATTTTTTAAGACTACAACATCATTAAGATGGTAAGCATCTTTCAGCTTTTTCTCAAGCTCGACATTTCTCTCCTCATAGGACATCTTCAGTGGAACATTTTTCTTATTTGTCCAACTAGACAGCCGCTTGGAAACCAGTGACTGAGATACGTTTAGTTCTTTAGCTATCTCCTTTTGGGTAACAAATTTAGGCCACTTTTCAAAAATGATCCTTGATATCTTATTATCCAACTCCAGATGACTGATAGCAATTCCTGATTTATTTGTATTTATATTATTTTTAACAGACATAAATGTAACCCCAAAATAGACAGTTTTCCAAAAATCGTTGTAAGTGATTATGACACATTATCTGAAAATAACAATTAGATTATTGCCTGAAATGCAAATTTAGTAATATATTACACCACATTTATATATAATAATAAACACTAAATATATAACAGCATAACATATTGTTATATACTATGTTATGCATGTTTGTAATAATTATTAAATACATAATAAGCCACATTTGTTTAATTATTATTATTGATTACACTTTACTATAAGGTAGAATCACAAACTGCAATCGAAGTACATTATTGTCACTATTATAGTATTTTCCATTGCAAACTTGAGTGTCTTTAAAGTTTCGAAAAAAGGTAATAAATGATCGCCATCTATCGCCATCTTAATGACACTTGAAAAAAGGTTATTAGTAATTTTAAATAAATGTTGACTAAAGAGGAGGTGGTATAAGGAAGAAAGTCGTTACAATCTGAATGAGACAATCAAAAGCGTTGCTGTTAGTGATCACACAGCATACTTAGAAAGTCTCAACAAAGTGACAACGTTATTTTTGTTTTTTTAAGAAGTAGAAAGGAGAAGGTAAGAATAAATGCTAAGGAAATTTAATACACTATTTATTGCATTATTGGTATGCGTAGCTGCATTCTGTTTTTACGCAAGTTTTTCCAGCAAAGACGCTGAAGCAGTAGAAATTATCACTCATTGGGTGCCGCACGAAGTTTATGGTATGCCTGGTGACCCTGACAACTCTGGAAAAGTTTTCTTTTCAGGTTTGTATGCGAAGTACATGGGTTATCCAAAAGGTGCACCTCCATATCCTGGAAAATATTCCAGGTTCTGGAGAACGCTACCTGCGTATCGTTACTACCTCCCGGATTTTATGTACAACAGGGATGAAGTAAGACCTTCAAACCCAATCAAGGGTCAGTTCAGACTGAAAGAGTGTCTGGGTTGTCATTCAGTTGTTACACCTGGTATCGTAAGAGATTACGAGAAGAGTGCACATGCAAAGGCTGAACCTAGCCCAACAGGTTGTGATACCTGTCATGGTAACAATCACCAGAAGTTGTTAATGCCAAGTTCAAAGGCTTGTGGCGTTAGTGATTGTCATGAAGAGCAGTACATTCAGAATTCACAGGGTGGTATCGGTTCACATGCATCATGTGCAAGTTTCGCGCAGATTGAGTGTGCATGGTCAATCGAAAGACCTCCTGGAGATACTGCAGGATGTACTTTCTGTCACACAAGTCCTGAAGAACGTTGCAGTACTTGTCATCAGAGACATCAGTTCAATCCTGTAGTTGCCAGAAAGTCAGAGCAGTGTAAGACTTGTCATTGGGGTAAAGATCACAGGGATTGGGAAGCATATGATATCTCAATACACGGTACTGTGTATCAGGTAAACAAATGGGATCCTACTCAGTTTGATATGACCAAGAAGCTGGCCGATGCTGATTATGTTGGTCCAACTTGCCAGTACTGTCATATGAGAGGTGGTCATCACAACGTACAGAGGCTTTCAACTGTATACACAAGTATGGGTATGTCCAACGCTGACAGAGGTGCGCCTCTCTGGAAGGAAAAGAGAGACACATGGGCATCAGTATGTGACGACTGTCATTCACCAAGGTTTGCAAGAGAAAATTTGCAGGCAATGGACGAAGCTTGTAAGGATGCAGGTCTTAAGTACACAGAAACATTTAAGGTTGCAGAGAACTTGATGCTTGATGGAATGGGCGAACCAATGCCTAAAGATCTTGCACCTGACTGGAGTGGTCAGCACATCTGGAGTTTGAAGATTGGTGC
>ENA-OREN01002072-OREN01002072.1-marine-metagenome-genome-assembly--contig:-NODE-2072-length-21442-cov-5.202153_pt1 | contig 21442 bp, 20 predicted proteins | sample MGYA00248624_ERZ508555 | MGnify/ENA primary metagenome ERZ508555 (study PRJEB26222, sample SAMN06267773) | marine metagenome | isolation source: Saanich Inlet, British Columbia, Canada | place...
CTTTAGCCCGGATACAACCATCCTTCTAGGGGTCGGAGGAGTTAAGACTGCGACGACGAACGCGACTAACGCCCGTAAGACCCAAAATTGGCCGTCTCCACAAATCGCCGTTTAACAAACTCTGCGGTATGCTAATAATCAGTGCTTACAATGACTGTTGCGAAGAAGCCGCCCATTCACAGCGCATGGCCCCGTCGTCCAGCGGTTAGGACACAGCCCTTTCAAGGCTGAGACCGGAGTTCGATTCTCCGCGGGGCTACCATCTAGAACTCAAAAAGACCTCGCACGATGCGGGGTCTTTTTATTTGTCTGAATTACCTCGACATTCCAACACTTCCGGCATACGATTCCGTCGCGCATTTCGCACCACTACTGCCCGGAGCAAATCACGAATGAAAATCACCAAAGTCACCCCATGGCTTGTCGAAGCACCAACCCCCTATCTCGACACCGCCAACGACAGCCATATTCGCAATCGAGAATACGTTTACGTCGAAGTGAACACCGACGAAGGCGTCACCGGCTGGGGTGAAATAACAGGAACTTCAGCAGTCTCCAACCGAGCCGTCTGCGCTTCGCTCAAGCACGTTAGCGACCTAATCGAAGGCGATGACCCAAGACTCATCGAAATGATCTGGAACAAAATTTTCCGGTCATTCACCTACATGGGCTCGCGCGGAGCGACAACGAACATCATATCCGGCATCGACATCGCCCTCTGGGACATCCGTGGCAAAGTTCTCGGACTTCCAATTTCCGAACTCTTTGGCGGGCCTGTCCGCGAAGGCATCCCGATCTACTGTCACCCTGAAGACGGATCATCAGTTGAAGACTCAATCCAACACGCCAAAGCGATCAAAGCAACCGGCCAAAAGTCGCTCAAAACCGACCCGTGGTACCCGCACTACACGGAAGAATCAAACGGCTACCTAACTGGGCAACTAAGTGCCGAAGCTGAAAACCATGGTGTAGAAGTTATCGCCGGTATGAGAGAAGCACTCGGACCCGATTTCGAAATCCTTATCGACTGCCACGGCCGTTTCGACGCACCAACTGCAATCCGTTTAGCCAAAGCACTCGAGCCATACAACATATTCTGGTTCGAAGAGCCGGTTCCCGTCGAAAGCACGCACGCCCTCAGGCAAGTCCGTGACAACGTAAGCGTCCCAATATGTGTCGGCGAACGAATCCACACCCGCTGGGAATTCATACCGATTCTCGAAAACGAACTCGCCGATTTCATAATGCCCGATGTAACTTGGACCGGTGGAATCAGCGAGATTAAGAAAATCGCCACGATGGCAGAAGCGTACTACGTTCCGATATCACCTCACGACGCCAGCGGACCTATTAATGTCCTCGCCGGTGCACACGCCATGGCATCAGTGCCGAACCACTACCGAGTCGAAACGTCGCGAGCTAAGCTCAATGCCTACGACGTTATGATCGATCACCCACTGGATATCAGAGGCGACAAAATATACCTATCAGACCGACCTGGCCTCGGGATCGAACTCGATAAGGACTATATGCGACCCAACGCAATAGACGGATATCGCGATTAACATAGTCACTAAATGAGTGCCCGTAGACCTTATAGCGAATCTTTCTCTGACACCTGAAATAACGTATGAAATAATAACCTCAATAAACGGGAGTCTCACAATATTTTTCGAAGATAATGGGTGCGTCTAAATGGAGCTAGAGAAATAATGACTGATTGTATTCTTGGTTCGAACGACACTAGACACAACTTCTCGATTGTACCCGTCGATGTTAGTGCAAACGCGACACTCATATTCAAAACATGCAGCCACTGCGGCATCTCATATCGATACGTCGATCAAATATGGGAAGAAATCGCTACCGAAGAAATAGATCATAGTGCTCGCTACTAAACCGTCATCTAGCGCGCTATAAGTTAGACGCCAGCGGTTACTTCATCAGCAAGAACTGGCCAAAACTAGCCTTCGTTGGCTGCTACAGCGACGGCCTGAGTCCAAATGTTACGAGCGAAACTAACGTTCTCAAACGCTTGACTAGTTCGTTCGATGACAATGGGACCTAATGCAGTCGCTATGCACAGTTCGACTAGCACTAACGTCTAAATATTAACTTGCACCTTGATCGAGCCTGAAGTCTTGTCGCCTGCAAGGTCAAAACCTTCTTGAATGTTTTCGAGTTCAACCTGATGGGTCACAATGTCGCGATAAGGGATATCGCCTGATTCCAGCAGATCGATTGCGACTTCAAAATCGTGACGTCCATCAATAACGCCATAGCAAATCACCGACTGCATTCGGATTTCACGAAGCATCGGCTCAAGCAAATCTACCGGCATAGGAGATCTGATAGCCGCCAAATACAACATCGTGCCTTGATTTCGAGTCGCTTTTATCGCCTGCGTGAATGAAACCGTTTGATTGCCACCAACCGATTCGGCAACAAAATCCGCACCAAGACCATCCGTAGCATCTAAACATGCGGCTTCAAACGCCCCTGCTTCCGATCCAACAACGATATCCGCACCCATCTTCCTCGCAGCTTCAGCCTGATGGTGGTAACGAGCAGATGCGATTACTTTTCGTGCTCCATAGGCCTTGGCAACTGCAATTGCAGATAGACCAATCGTTCCCGCACCAACAACTCCAACAACATCGCCTGGCTGCATTCGGCCGTAGCGAAATCCGTGGACGCTTACAGCCATCGGCTCGACAACACCACCATCAACCCAATCCATCGAGTCAGGCAGTTTGAAAATCCCAGCTGTTTTACGAGTCATGTATTGAGCGAATCCGCCACCTGTGTCAGGGGCAAGACCCAAACAATGCTTCCACTGGCCATACCGGCAAAAGTGGCAATTCAAGCAAGCTCGACCGGCACCAATCATCTCGACAGCGACATGATCACCAACTTTGAGTTTGGTTTCGCCTTTTGGAAGTTCTAGGATTTCACCAGCAACCTCGTGACCCGAAGCCATTTCTTGTGCTTCTGTCCTGTCAGCGGTCATATGCAAGTCAGAACCACAAATACCCGTCTGGCGAATTCTAATCATAGCCGAACCGTCGTACATAGCTGGCATAGGCACGTCCTGAACTACGTACTGACCAGTCCCATCATCCAGTGCTGCTCGCATCGTCTCTGCCATTGGTATTCCTAATCTATCTTGTGTCAGCGAGTAAATTGCTGGCGATCTCAACTAATCGCAGCATCTTACCCCACAATCGAAGGGTATATTCTTCTATCGTTCCAATCCAAACCATAGCTTGTAATAAACCATAAATGACTACTTCAACTCAATTCCGCGGCGTCTACGCCATTCCCGTCACCCCATTCAACGAAGATCTTTCCATCGATTGGCAATCTCTTCGAAGGTGCATCGCCTTCAGCGTTGAAACCGGAGCTCACGGAATCGTCCTTCCTGTTAACGCATCAGAAGGACCGTTCCTAACGGACGCAGAACGAAAAGAAGTTCTCAAAACCGGAATCGAAGTCGTAAACGGCGCAGTCCCAGTAATCGCCGGAGTCAGCGGGGCATCCACAGCCGTATCTGTCGATCTAACGAAAAATGCAGCCGAACTCGGTGCCGACGCTGTAATGGCAATGCCACCGAACGGAGCTGCAGGGCAAGTCGTGTGGGATCACTATGTAGCGATCGCCGAAACAGGCCAGCTTCCAGTTTGGATACAGAACAACAAGCCGCCCGCCGGACCAGTAGTACCTACGAACATGATGGTCAAAATGCTCAACGAAGTCAAACACGTCGACTACGTTAAGGAAGAAAGCTATCTTCCGGGTCAGATCATGACCGAACTACTTGAAAAGGCTGGTGGAGCAGTCAAAGGTTTAATGGGCGGAATGGGCGGACGCTACCTAGTAGACGAATATCGCCGTGGATCAGCGGGAACAATGCCGGCCGGGCACATCACTGATGCCCACGTGAAGCTCTGGAACGCGCTCGACGCTGGTGGTATCGATAGCAACGGCCTCCAGATAGTCAGCGACGAAGCACGAACTCTCTGGGAACGAATGATTCCTTCGCTCAACTTCGAATTCATGTTCGGAGCAAACGCATACAAAGCCGCCTATTTCCGACGTGGAATCATCAAGACTGATCTAACACGAAATCCAGCAAACAAATACCTCGACAAGCTCGACTACCAAGAACTCGATACCATCCTCGACCGAATGGGCGATCTACTCAGTTGGAAGAAGTAGATAATTTAACGTCACAGAACCAGATCGATCGTGAGAGGGTCGAGCTACGTAAGGATACGATAATGCAAGAAAACCTCCAAGATGACACTAGGGACGATCTTATGGGTCACCTCAATGATCTTGGTATCACCTCTGTGCTTGCCGAACGCGACCGACCTGAAGAAAAGGTCGGCAAAAGCAGGGCCCGTCATTCACTCGGAGTGATCGATATTGACGGTGCCACGATCTACTGGGTGAACATCATGAAGGAGGAACTCAGCAAGGATTCTTCTGAACGATGGTGGGTTCATTTTGGAGTCCCCGACAAACATGCAATTCCAAAAGAACAGTCGGTCAGAATCAAAACGAAACGTAGTAAATCGTTTCCAGCTTTTGGCAATGCTGCTGAGGTTAAGTGGGAAGGACAAGATCAAGGTTATGGACTAGTCAAAGCTCTCAGAAAAAATAGCGCCATCAGCCAAACAGCGACGGATCTTGGAAACATCGAAGTGCGAAGTCTGCATGAAGATTTTCATGGATGGTCAATCCAATTCGATCGTAAAATTGAACCAACCATCGATCACTGGGAAGCTCTCGAAGAACTCGCAGAAATACTTGTGAGTTCCACCCGAAGTTCCTAACGTCGTGACAAATACGAGAGGTTACTCGCTATCTAATCCGCCGCGTCGTCGCGAAACCAGCACCATAACGACGATAGGAAACGACACGATCACTGCACCGAGCAGTAAAATCAAAACGCCCGGTGACAATCCCAGAATATGATCGATCTTGACGCTCAGCCACTCCCAAAGCGTCGGATCAATCGGCTCCGAATGATGAGCAAGAATTCCCGGAAATCGTGGCATCTATTCTCTGCCCTTCACACTCGAACTAACATCATCAACCGCACCACTCTCCGGAGCGACCTGAACATAGCGAACCGAATGCTTCTTCTCTCGGATCGACAGCGAAACGATTCCTGCTGCCAACAATGTCGCCGCACCAACAGCGAACGCAATATCGTAGGAACCTAATCGAGTGAAAGCCCAACCGAACAGCAGCACCGCTCCAGCACCGCCTATCTGGTGTGCCATATTCGAAAACCCAAATAGAGTTCCAAGATTGCGCACCCCATAAACGTCAGCAGTCAAAGAAGCAGTCAGAGGCACGGTCGCCAGCCACGACATCCCACCGATCACCGCGAAAGCCCAAATTGCCTTATCGCCAGGCACAATTATCAAAGATACAAACGCAAGCGCTCGAACTAGGTAAACCGCCCCAAGAAGATTCTTCCGCTGTAATCGATCGGAAAGCATCCCTGCAACCAAAACACCAACCGCATTGATAGCACTCAGCAGCCCAAATGCCAGAGCCGCAGTTCCCGTAGTTATGTCTTCACTGATAGCCCAACGCACAAAGTGAACTGAGATCGAAGCTGTCGTAATCCCACAAACGAAATATCCAAACGACAACTGCCAAAGTGGTTTCGTTCCCAACGCCTCTTTCCACTTATCGACAAAATCAGGCCCAACCGCGCGAACAATAACCTTCGCCTCACCAGCCTCGTTTATCGACGGCTCTTCACCGTCGACGAATAACCCCATATCGCTCGGCTTACTACGAACTACCCACAACAACAGCGGTATTCCCAAGCCAAGCGCCAACGACCCCGTGATGATCCAAGCAACTTGCCATCCGTACTCGACAAGCACATAGCTCAGAAACGGCACGATAATAAGGCCACCAGCCGATCCGCCAGCGACTAGAACCGACATTGCAGTACCACGCTTGCGATCAAACCACCGGGCGATCACAACCCCAGTCGTAGCTGGCGATATTCCACCCGATGCAAACGAAATCACGAACCCGTAAAGAACAATCAACCCAAACACGTTCGAAATCAAAGCAACAGCGATAGTCGCTACAGACATAACGGCAAGCGAAATAACTAAGACAGGCCTACCGCCGTACTTGTCGGTGAGGAAACCAACTATAGGTTGAGAAAACCCGTTCATTAGCCAACCAATCGCAGCAGCAACCGAAATTGAAGCAGTCGAAACACCCCAATCCTCTTCCCACGTCTTCACGAAAACGCCGAAACCCTGACGAGAACCGATCGCTAAAAACGACGCGAAAAACAGAGCGGCAACCACGTACCAGCCGTAGTACACACTCTGCTTTTTAGGAGAACCCTCCAACCTTGATAGGTCATTACTCATTCAGCTCAGCTCCGGGCGTGCTTTCGCACTTGGTTTCACACCACATTTCACGTTCCCCTACACGTCGACCGTAGTGGAAAGTAAATACTTGTTACTCGTCTATCTCGCGAATCTTTGTTGCCCAATCTTTACCTTCATCGATTCTGCCTTGCGCATATCCAGCTTTTCGCCCCATGAAGTAAATGATCAACGCGACAACAAGCGCTAGGACGAGTACGAACAGAAACTGCATGATTATCCCTTTCTAACTAATCGACGCGCAGAATCTCGACCGCATCACGATTGATAATCCCCTCAATGTCCTCTGAAGGAATTTGGGGCAAGTGATGATCCTTAGCAAACTTCTCTAGCCCGCGAAGGTGATCAATGTTGTCTTGTGGACGCGTCACTGGCCAGTCAGATGCAAACAAAATCTTATCGGTGACACCCCATTCGTAAAACAGTCGCATGCCCTGCCAGAAAGAATAAGGACGGTAGTACTGCGCTGAAACATCGGCCCAAACGTTCGGATGCTTTCGAACAACCGCCAAACAATCGTTCTGCCATGGATGACCCAAATGCGCCAACACCATCGTTAGATTCGGGAACGCCATCGCGATCTTGTCCGATGTCAGAGGATGAGCATAAGTAAGCGGAGCCTCGGTCATAGGCGAAGTTCCCTGATGGAACACAATCGGAATACCGTCTGCTTCGAGGCGAGCAAACAGTTCGAATGCCTCCGGGCCCGTCGGATCAAAATCCTGATAGTTCGGACCTAGCTTTATTCCCTTACATCCAAGATCGCCCACACAACGGTCGTACTCATCTTTCCAATTAGAATCGATCGGGTGCAATGACATGAACGGAATGATCTTGTCGGGAGCATGCTTGGCAGTCTCTGCGGCAACATCGTTGTGGTTCTGCCCCTCATCCCAGCCCTCAGTACGGAGAACTCGCTCTTCCGGGCGCCACGGCCGCGGAGCTATTCCAAAAATAAACGCCTTGTCGACCGGCCCCATATCTCGCAAATAATCATCTATCGAGTTCGTTAGCTGAACCGACTCGCCCGAACGCATCGTAGTCTCGATCTGCATCTCATCTGGCGGAACGGTTCCTCTATGGCTCGGTAAATGGGTATGGACATCAACGATCATTTTATGGTTCTCCGGCAAGCTGCGAGCAACGCCACACTAGCCAGTGGCGATAATCGAAAATAGTACGCCAGAAACAACGCTCAAAACACTTCCAACAGCCCAGAATCAGCATGAACACCTTTCATAACATCCACAAACCGTCTTCATGAACTAGATTCAGGATCTCGAAGGAGTACGAAGTAACTCACCCGTACGACGCAGTACCTCCCAGACATGTATACCCTGCTCCGGTGAGCGCGCACACCGACACAACCCAACCTGAATTCCGCCAATGGCGAAACCGCGTGTTATTCAGTTACGCCGGGTTCTACCTGTTCGTATACATGGGCAGATTCAACCACTGGCCAGCCGGACCAGTGATGCGAGAACAGCTCGACTTCACTCACATCGAGCTTGGAATAATCAATGCCTGTCTACTCTGGGGCTTCGCATTTGGCGGCATGACACACGGCAGAATTGCCGAGGCGTACGGTTACCGATTTTGGATCGTAACCGGAACACTCGCATCTGTAGCACTCAACTGGGTCACAAGCTTCGGTACGAATCTTTGGACAATCGCCATTCCGTGGGGAATCAACGGGTATGTGAATGCCACCGTATGGGCTCCGGGAATTGGAATGCTCGCCCAGTGGTGGCATCGATCGCACCGTGGTCGAGTGATGGGACTGATCGGCGTCGCAGCTGGATCAGCGATGCTAATGATGTGGCTCGTAACCGGTTGGACAGTCGCCGAATTCGGCTGGCGAGCAGCGTTTAGATACCCTCCATTATTAATGCTTCCTGCAGCAATCGCTCTCTTCTTCCTAGTTCGCGATCGCCCATCCAAGGTCGGACTCGATGATCTCGATCAATCTGGAACCATTCCAAGTCTAGAAGTCGCCCCAGAGCGCGCGTATAACCACACTGCGTTCACCGTTTACAAAATTCTTTACACAAACTGGCGATTCGTAGCTACTTCGCACGTAAAAGGACTCGAAAACGTAGTTCGCTACGGCCTCACCACATGGACACCGCTCTACTACTTCGAAGAAGCCGGACTCTCCATCGAAACAACCGCTCTAGTGACCGTCGCACTCCCCGTCGGCTATCTAACCGCACCGATGGTCTCAGGCTGGATATCAGACGTGCTACTCGGCGGCCGACGAAGCCCTATGATTGCCGCATCCGCACTGATATCCGCCGCCGCACTTATCGGCCTCGCCGTAATCCCCGCTGAAAATGTATATGCAGGCGCAGCACTGCTCTTCATCGGAGCGTTCGCAATGAGCCTATCGATGACATCAACGCTAGTAGTCGATATGGCAGGACCAAAATACGCAGCAACCGCCTCAGGCATTCTCGACGGCCACGGCTATGTCTATGCCGGAGCGCAAGCCATCATCTTTGCCCTCGTCCTCGACACCACAGGCGCACCATGGCACCTCGTATTCCTAGGAATGGCAGCAGCCCGGATCCTCTCAGCCCTAATCGCCTGGCGAGTAAAACTTTAGTTTCTCAGCACCCGAAACCCGATCTCGGCACCCAGTGACTTCTTAATCGAGAGCTTGATCATCAGCAAGCAGAGAGGTTCCAGCAGTCGTGAAATTTCTAGTTCCCCTACGTCGATTACGTCGAAGCCGAGTTCGGCGATCAGCTCACCTATAACACGTTTAGCCTCCTTATTGTCACCGCAAATTGGAATCGAAATCTCTCGACCGTCGAGCTTCTTTCCATCCAACAAACGAGCATCGACGATGTTCAGAGCCTTCACTATGTGAGCACCAGCCGCCCATCGAGCCACCTGCTCCCCGCCCGAATCGTCGTAGCCAATACCAAGATTTAGCCCGCCAACAAACGGATTCGTTGCATCGATAACCAGTCGACCTGAAAGATCACCTAGCGCAGACAAAGAAACCTCAGCCGCACCCCACGGAACAGCCAGAACGATCACATCTGCGTCGGCTACTGATTCAGTCAATCCAGCCGCGGAAACCCCGTTCCCGAGCGAAGCAAGCAGCTCAACAACGCGCTCCGACTCAGGCGAACGTGAACCGATCACAACAGAATGACCTAACCCTGACCACGCCCTAGCCAACCCGGTCCCAACACTGCCACTTCCAACAACAGCGATTCGCATTACGACTCGATCTCTAAGTGCGACCGCGGTATCCAGCCAAGCAACGTCTTCGCCTTAGTCAAGTTGTGTTCTTTCTCGTTCTCATCACCTGCAATGAACACAGCGTCGAACCGACCGTGCCCAATTTGAACGTTCTCTAACGCCGCCAGATACGCCCGTGCAAGGTCAGCCTCGTCCGTAACGAATAACTGATTCGATCCGTCAGGTCGATCGGTAATCGGACGAGCACGCTCTTCCAAATATGCTTCACGTCCCCGTGGCCCGGTTATTCGCAAAGCCGTAACGTTCATGTCGAACCAGGAGGCGAAGTAGGAACAAATCCCTTCGCCAAATCCCTTGCTGAGACCATACGCACTCGGTGTATCTAGTGGCAGTTCGTCTTCATTCTTGTAGTAATGACGATTCCGATTATGAACGCTCATCGAACTCGTGTAGACGCCGCGTTTCAAACCAACACCCTGCGCTAACCACAGGAAAGTGTGAAGTCCAAGACAGTTGACTTCGTAGTTCTCACGAATCACCTTGAAGTCTTGATCGGTGACCGATCCGCCCTGTGGGCTCAGCATTACTAGCCAGATAAACGCGTCGACTCCTTCGATTCCCTTCTGAATAGCCACGGGGTCGGTAACCGAACCCTTAACGAATTCGACACCTTCGTGCTTCGGCTCTACTAGATCGAGCACACGAACGTCGTGTTCCTTCTGCAAATAAGGCGTAATAAACGACCCCACCATTCCGGATCCACCAGCAAGCAATATTTTCAATCTCTAATCTCTGTTATGTCTGATAATTCCTTCTCCATCGTGGGGAAGGCTAGTTTGAGGGCGAACGCAAACGCAATTTCCAAGCTGTGCCGTTGGACCACTAATTCAGATCATCGGCTACATCGCTTGGGTTACCATCGAGAACCGCCCGCATGCCCGACGATACATCGTCGAGTTTCGCAATCGCTTCAGTCGGGAGTTTCAGTTCGAGTGCCCCGGCAACATCTTTCATCTGGTCGACCGTGTCGGCCCCCGAAATCGCAACCGTAATCTCCGGATGCGACATTACCCAAGCCATAGCAACCTGAGGCATCGAAACCCCAAGATCTGCGGCAACTTCGCTGACGGCAGAAATCACCTTTCCGGCTCGCCCCTGCATGTACGTGTTGATAGTTCCCTTGCGCTTCGAACCCCAAAGCGTGCTGTCGTCAGGCACTTCGCCAGCCTTGTACGTCCCGCTGAGAAGACCAACACCCAGCGGACTATAAGCCATGATCCCAACACCATTCTCACGAACCATCGGAAACAGTTCGTCCTCCTGTGTTCGATTCATCAGCGAATACGGATTCTGCACAGCGATCAGCGGCTGAGCGTTAATTATCTTCTGAACTTTCAGCGCCTGCATAACCTGCCACGCCTGAAAATTACTCACTCCTACATAACGTATCTTGCCCTGCTGAATCAGCGTTTCCATAGTTCGGAACTGCTCTTCGAACAGGCTCATGTCGTCAACACCGTGGAAGAGATACACATCGATGTGATCGGTATCGAGTCGACCAAGCGACCGCTCAACCTCACGCATTATGTGATATCTAGAAGGACCCTGATCGTTCGGTCCCGAACCAATCGGGCTAAACACCTTCGACGTAATCACCACATCGTCACGTCGACCCTTTAGTGCCTTACCCAGCACCTGTTCCGAACTACCGATGTTGCGCCGGTCATCCATGAACCCATATACGTTCGCACAATCGATCAAGTTGATGCCATAATCCAAAGCCGTGAGGATGACCTTCTCCGCTTCGTCTCGATCGAACTGACCGCGAAAGCCCAGCCCTAAAGCCATAGGCGTTACTCTCACACCTGCCGTACCGAAGTTTACGTATTCAATACTCAATTGGAATTCTCTTTGTCAGTTGATTCAAATAAACTCGTGAGTGGCGCATTTTTAGCGCCACGACTGAGCGCAGATTCTACCCGTATTCCGCCCCAGTTCTCCGTTCTTCAACGTCGATTCTCCAATTTGTTGTTCAATCCCGAGAGACGCCTGACCAAATGACCACCGCAATAGATCCAGTAATCGTCGCAAAAGACTTACGCAAGAAGTACGAAGATATCACTGCCGTGAACGGCATATCGTTCGAAGTTCGCCGCGGTGAAGTATTCGGAATGCTCGGGCCAAACGGTGCTGGAAAAACCACCACCATCGAAATTCTTGAAGGAATGCGAGACGCCGATTCAGGCGACGCAATCATAAACGGCATCAACGTCAAGGATGATCCCATCGCCGTCAAAGCGATGATCGGAGTACAGCTCCAACAGAACGCCTTTTTCGACAAATTAAAACTTTCGGAAATCGTTGATCTCTACGCCAAGCTATACCTAGCCAAAGTCGATCCAGTAGAAATACTTTCGAGAGTCGGACTCGATAATCGAAAGAACGCCCAGTACGCAGAACTCTCTGGTGGACAAAAACAACGACTCTCCATCGCCGTAGCCCTGGTCAACGATCCAGTCGTTCTCTTTCTCGATGAGCCAACTACAGGTCTCGACCCACAAGCCCGACGCCAACTTTGGGAACTTGTACGAAAGATTCAGGCGGATGGAGCGACCATCGTTCTCACCACACACTACATGGAAGAGGCCGAAGAGCTCTGTGATCGAATCGCCGTAGTGGAAAACGGTGAAATCATCGCCCTCGACACACCCGATGCACTAATCGACCAGCTGTTGTCGACAGGCTTCAAGCCTGAAAAGCGTGTACGTGAAGCCACCCTCGACGACGTGTTCTTGAATTTGACCGGTCACGATCTTCGAGACTAAGTCGCAAACAACAAATATGAAAATTTATCTAGCACTCACAGTCGCCTCGCTAAAAATGTACTTCCGAAACAAACAGGCTTTGTTCTGGGCGTTGTTCTTTCCGCTACTCATCATGATCATCTTCGGAATGATGAACTTCAATAAGTACAGCTCACCGAACGTCGGTATCTACGATGCCGCGAACAACTATGCTTCCCAAGCACTGATCGAAGCTCTCAAAGGCAACAGCGATCAAAAGCTACTCAGTGTCAGCACGGGTACGCTCGACGAACTGCACCACGAGCTTGAGTTTGGTAGCAGCCGCGCCGTAATTGAAATTCCTGCCAACTACGGAATCCCGGGGGAATTCGCCGAAATCAAATTCATCTACGACGAACGGTTCCAGCAAGAACGGGCTGTCATTGCCACTATCCTCGAAAAAGTAACCGACGCCGTATTCAAAGAGGCTGCTCAGGTTCCTGATGAATACAGAGTTGAGAACACAATCGGAATCTCGGATTCAGTAATCACTGGGCAGGGCCAAGGCTTCAAAGCATGGTTAATCCCCGGAGTCGCTGCCATGGCGATCATGCAGACAGGGCTATTCACTGTCGTATTCACCCTCGTCAGGTTCAAATCTCAGGGTGTCCTGCGCCGACTCAAAGCGACACCAATCGGAGCCGCACACTTTCTCGCGGGCCAGCTAACAACGAAGGCTATAGTCGTCGTGCTGCAAACCTACGTACTTGTCATAGTCGGAGCCGTGGTGCTTGGAGTAAGCGTCGGCGGAGGAAGACTCGGGGCATGGTTCGATCTATCGATCCTTGCGCTTCTAGGAGGAGCCCTATTTATAGCGATCGGCCTCGCAGTTTCCGGTTGGGCCAAGAACGAAGAAACCGCAGCACCAATAGCGAACATAATCACAATGCCGATGATGTTCCTATCCGGCGTTTTCTTCCCTCTATCAGTCATGCCTGATTGGCTAACTCGGTGGTCGCAATACCTTCCTTTGACCTACTTGGCCGATGGCATGCGGGCAATCACCGTAGAAGGAGCATCGATCACAACGCTTGGGAGCGAATTGATAGGTCTTGGCGTCTGGATTTCGATCAGTTTTGCGATAGCAATCAAAATGTTCCGCTGGGAATAAGACTCCCACTCCCCGACGCAGATACTCACAATCGCCATGGTGGGTGGGTTATGCTTCAGACCGACTTGCATAACCTGCACGAAAATTAAAGAAAGCGAACCCTTCAGCCCGGTGCACGGTTCCTGACTAAAAGGTTCGCTCCCTGTTTACTGCTACGCCCGTTCGCTGACATCGGTTTCCATAGTCCCACCTGAGTTCTCATGACTAGTTCAGGAAATAAAGAAATCCCAGAATCCTCGAGTTCATCGATGATTCCTTCACCTGACAATCCAACACTAGCAGTTGGCGAACTGTCGAAGCGAACTGGTGTCACAACAGCCACCATCAACTACTACGTTCGCATCGGAGTTCTGCCACCACCTCGAAAAACAAGCCCAACCCGGGCCTTATATCCAGCCGACTTCGAAAATCGAATCAACAAGATAAAAGAGCTGCAGGCAGCCGGCCTAAACCTAAATGGAATCAAACAGGTAGTGAACGGTGACCCAACCTCGCCTCTTGCGTCTGCCATACCCGACGATCGCTCCGCCACTTCTCCAGCTCAAGCAGCGCCATCAGGTCCAATATCAATCACAGACTTCCTAACTCAAAGCGGTCTCGACGACGATCTCTACGACAAGTTGATTACAGCAGGACTGATACGTCGCCCCAGAACGGGGCCTGATGGCGCCCCCGCACATGATCGACGTGATCTGGCAGTGGGCCGGGCGTTCTCTAGGCTCACATCCTCAGGAATCGAATACTCGGTACTCGAACGACACACCGAGTACAACCCGCTCTCTAAAGCAGAGGCACTATTCCTCGCAGAACACTTGAGCTCAGCAACGCGTCGTACATCGACTACTCAACCTGCAAATTTAGTTGCGGCATTCGATTCAATAAGGCGATATTTACGTAGTCTCCAACTCGATGAAGCCTACCCGGACTGGCGAAACCCCACGCCTTAGTCGCCGTTTGTCATTGTGAGGAGTCAGCGACGTGGCAATCAGCCGACTCACCCAACGCAATTCACAAGCCATCCAAGCACGACAGACGCGCAGGCAACGTCAACACTCCTTCGTCCGCAGCCCCATCTACTTCCGCTGTGCCTTCACGTAGTCGATAACCGAGCCAAGTCCATCGGGTGGGGCACCGAGACTCACGGCCTCAGCAACGTCGGCCTCTGACTTCTCATCCTCGCCAATCGCAGCGTGAGCAACTGCGCGATTTCCGTACATATCGGCAACACCAGGCTTAAGTTCTATCGCCTTCGTAAAGTTGTTTATCGCCTGCTCAAAATCAGCCATAGAAAGATACGCAACACCCAGATTAAACTGAATTTCATGGTTTTCAGGCTCCATCCAAGCAGCCTCTTCGAAATCCGATGCAGCTTTATCAGGTATGCCCAATTGCGCGTTTTTTAGACCACGATTGAAAAACTCAGCAGACGTTTTGGGCGGAAAATCAATATCAGCCATGTTCATATCATTCGGCTTGTCGCCCGGCGTCGTCAAAATCGAAATCTCCCGATCAAATATCGTTTACTCGTACTTCAAATCCACAAACTAGAACCAATGCTAACCGACACCAACCCCAAGATCGTGTTAGAAATACCCTCGAAGAAGCTGACGGTGAACTACTCAGCCTCTAATCCAAATATCGCAAAGCCAAGTCACAATAACAACACCCGGAATATTTTGTCCCCCTTCCTTCAGGAAGGGGCTAAGGGATGGGTAGATTACAGCGGCGACCAAGTCGTCGGACAACGCTCGGAGCTAATCACGCAAATATGAAAATCACCATAATCGGTCAATCCGCATTCGGAAAATCCGTACTTGAAGCACTCGTCGAACAAGGCGATGACGAAATAGTAGGCATATTCGCACCACCTACCAAAGAAGGTAGATCACCCGACCCAATTTCGACAGCAGCAACCGATCTAGACATACCCCTATTCCAGCCCCCTCGACTACGCGACCAACCCGCCGTCGATCAGTTCAAAACACTCGAACCCGAGCTCTGCGTCATGGCGTTCGTGACCGACATTGTTCCAATGGAAATGATCAACTATCCCTCACTCGGCACCATCCAATACCACCCATCCCTACTCCCACTCCATCGAGGCCCTAGTTCGATCAACTGGCCCATTATTAACGGTGAAACTGAAACAGGACTCACAATATTCTGGCCGGACGAAGGACTCGACACCGGTCCCGTTCTAATGCAAAAACAAGTTGAAATCGCCCCCGAAGCAACACTCGGCAGCGTCTACTTCAACAAACTCTTCCCGCTCGGCGTACAAGCCATGATCGAATCGGTCGATCTAGTTCGTAATGGTGAAGCACCAAAGATCATCCAAGACGAATCAAAAGCCACCTACGAAAGTTGGTGTAAAGCCAGCGATGTCGTGGTCGATTGGTCAGCAGGCGTCGACACCATATTCAATATGATTCGTGGCGCCGACCCCCAGCCCAGTGCAAACACCACTCACTGCGGATCAAAACTATCTTTGTACGATGCAGGCCGGTCCTCTTACGGCTCGTCAGGACACAGTGCCGGCGCAGTAATCGAAGTGGGTGTCGAAAAAATCATCATTGCTTCGACCGACGGTTCTGTAGCCATAGGCCGTGTAAAAGCAGCCGGTGGCAAGAAAATCGGTGCAGCCGAATGGGCAGAATCGGTCGATCTTAAGGTCGGCGATATCCTCGGGAACTAACCATCTTCGAGGAATCCTAAAATAAGTTCGTTTACTTCTTTTGACCTGTCGGAGCAGGCTGATCAGGAGTGATCATGCGGTGGGTTTTCGATAGAACTTCGATCTGCCTGAACCAAATTGCCGATCCCGCCCACCTCGGCAAATCGACCTCGATACTAGAGATTACAGCTCGGGCAAGCAACTCTGTCATGCTGGCTACAATCTGTTGTACAGCAGAATCAAGCCTCGAATCAGTACCAATATTTACTTCAGGCGTGATCATTTTTCATCGCCACTAGTACTATTCGAACCTATTTCACGAAGCAACCCGAGCCTAAACAACCGATTCGCCCTACAATCGTCGTTGCACCATGAGTACCACCAACAACTTCTCCGAAATATCTCAATCGGCCGAGACAACCAGCGAAACAGAATTCTCTGGCATTTCCGAACTGCAACTACAGGCATGGGAGCTTCTCGAATTCACCAATGTTCGAGAGCAACTCGCCAATCGCACACGTTTCTTGATGTCACGTGAGATGGCACTCGACACTCGACCAACAGTCGACATCGAAGTTGTCGAACGATTGCAAAACGAAACTGCACAAGCAGCCCTCATGCTCGAAACCGTTGGCGACATCGGATTAGTAGGCGCACGCGACCCTCGTGAACTACTCCATCGATCCGCCATCGACGGTATGCTCACCGGTGAAGAAATCGTATCGGTGCTTCACCTACTCGATTCAATCTGGGTAGCACGCAACACAGTCGTATCGATGAAAGGTCGAGCATCACTCCTCGAAACAATTGCCGCCGACATCCCTGATTTACGAGGTCTATGTAAAGAGATATTCAAGTCGGTTTCCGACCGAGGAGAAGTTCTCAGTTCAGCAACTCCTAAACTCGCCCGCCTCCGAGCAAACGTCAGCAAAACCTTCCAACGAGTAATGAGAGCAATGGAACGGCTCGCCAAAAGCTCATCGATAAGAGCATCCCTACAGTCAGGTGCGATCGCTACTAGAGGTGAGCGACTCGTGCTGGAAGTTCGAGCCGATGCGCGTGAATCCGTGCCAGGCATCGTCCACGACGTCTCAGGCAGTGGCGCAACACTATTTGTCGAACCATTCAAGGCAGTAGAACTCTGTAACGACTGGCGAGAAACAGCTGCTGAAGCCCAGCGAGAAGAAGAACGAATACTTCGTCGAATCTCTCGGATAATCGGCGATCGTAAAGACGAAGCGATTATCGCGATCGAAGCTGCTGCTGAACTCGATTTCATCACAGCACGAGCCCGACTCTCCGCTTCCATGAAAGCACGCCGCATTGAAACCATGCCTGCGGGATCGGACAATGTCGCCAATCTCGTTGATGCCCGTCATCCGCTATTAGGCAGCGACGCCGTTCCCATCACAATCAACATCGGTCCCGGTTTCCGCGGTCTTGTCATAACTGGACCCAATACCGGTGGTAAAACAGTTGCGATCAAAACAATCGGACTCTTCGCACTCATGCACCAATCAGGAATGCAAGTGCCTGTGAGTGATGGAGAGTTGGCGATTTTCGATGCAGTCTATGCCGATATCGGAGACTCACAGTCAATCGAACGATCCGTCTCAACATTCTCATCTCACATGGGTCGAGTAATCGAAATCCTACTCGAAGCAACGCCAAACTCACTGATACTGCTTGATGAACTCGGCACTGGAACGGATCCCGAGGAAGGCTCCGCATTAGCAAGAGCAGTTCTATCTCACGCCGCCGAAAACGACATGCCAATTGCGATCACTTCGCACTACCGAACAGTCGCCGAATTTGCCGCCGAATCAGAAGATTTCGCAAATGCCTCTGTTGAACTGGACCCTGACACTATGCGCCCGACTTACCAGGTACTTATGGGCATCCCCGGTCGAAGTTACGCCATTCACGTCGCCCGTCATCTCGGTATGCCCAGTCACGTGCTCGACCACGCTCAATCGATGATGGATCCGTCTCGCGCCGAGGCAGAAACGATTCTTCAACAGCTTCAACGTGAACGGGCAGAGGCCAGTCGAATGCTCGCCGAGGCCGAACAAGCCAAGATAGAAGCTGAAACGGCTCGGAAAGATCTTCAGTACAAGCTCAAAAATGTGACTCGTGCACAAGAAGACATGGTCGAAAAATCACGGATGGAGCTAAAACGTGAAACCGAAAAAATCCAGCAATCGCTACGAAAAATCGTAACCAAAGCCAAGAACGACAATGATCTCGAAGTAGCGAAGCGAGCCATCGGCCGAGTGCGAAATCAATTCTCCGATCCTACATGGCTTCCAGTCGCTCCCACGGAGAAAGTCGACAAGGCTGACGAAGTCGATGAGAACCGACCTCTCCAATCGGGCGATGAAGTTGAAATCAAAGGTCTAAATGTTCAAGCATCCGTGATCGAAGTCAGCTCTGGTGGAACCGTCGAACTGATGATGGGTAACTCTCGAATCGAACTGAACGAACGGCAATTGCGACTAATAAAAGCAGCTGATCCAGTCAAGGCGGAGAAATCACCCAACGAACTGCCAAATATCACGATAAATACGATTACGGCTGGTGAAGCGGCAAATACCTCTGGCGAATTGGACATCCGTGGCTCACGAGTGCACGAAGTAGACGATATCGTCAGACAGTTCATCGACGACTCGTCTATTCAAGGCCTAACGAGTGTGAGGATCATCCATGGCGATGGAACGGGCGCTCTGCGAGAAGCCATTCGTCTCCTCCTGTCGAAGCACACACTAGTTGCATCGTTTAGCGCGGCTCCAAGAAACCGCGGCGGAAACGGCGCAACAATAGTCGATCTCAGCTAACCAGATCACACTTCAAAAATTGCCTCAACTCCTTCGATAACCGGTTAGGCTACGAGTAGATTCTGCGATCAACATATCCGTTGATGCCGCCTTTACGAAGGCAATGATCTGGCGACACGTTCCAACGTCTCATCAATGTCCGCTTCACTATGTGCGGTCGAAACGAACCAAGCCTCGAACTGCGACGGTGGTAAGTAAACACCGTTATCGATCATGCCGTGAAAGAACGCCCCAAACGCTTCTCTATCGGTCGCAGAGGCGCTATCCATGTCAGTCACCTCGGTATCCGTGAAGAACACGGTCATAAGCCCACACGCACGATTCACGACCGCAGGAACACCGGCTTTGCCAAACACATCAAGAACCCCATCCGCGAGCTTGTCGGTCTTAGCCTGAAGTACCTCGTAAACACCAGGCTTCGAAAGTTCAGCCAAAGTGGCAATACCTGCAGCCATCGCCACCGGATTACCAGAAAGAGTTCCAGCCTGATACATAGGGCCGAGCGGTGATACTTCGCTCATAATCTCTGCACTCGCGCCATAGGCACCAACAGGGAATCCGCCGCCAACTATCTTGCCTAAACAAGTGATATCAGGGGTAACACCGTAAACACTCTGAGCACCGCCAAATGCAACTCGGAACCCCGTAATGACTTCATCGAAGATAAGCATCGAACCGTGCTCCGTCGTCAGATCACGCAATCCCTCAAGAAATCCTGGTGCCGGGGGCACTACACCCATGTTGCCGCCAATAGGCTCAACAATCACAGCAGCGATTTCACCCTTGTTCGCTTCAAGTAGAGCCCGAACCGACTCAATATCATTGAAATCAGCCACTAAAGTAGCTGCCGCATAGTCGGGGTGAACACCAGCTGAAGAAGCTATTCCCTGATTCGCCAACCCAGATCCAGCAGCAACCAACAACGCATCTTCGTGACCGTGATATCCACCATCGAACTTCAGGATCTTGTTCCGGCTGGTCTTCGCCCGAGCCAATCGCAATGCCGACATTGTTGCTTCTGTACCTGAACTAACGAATCGGACAACTTCAATTGAGGGCACGGCGTCGACAACACGTCGAGCCATTTCGACTTCCAGTTCGGTAGGAGCACCGAATGAAGTCCCCAAGCGAGCAGCATCGACGGCTGAGTCGATCACGGTAGGGTTCGCGTGCCCAAGAATCATTGGACCCCAAGAGCACACGTAGTCGATCAGTTCGTTATCGTCGGCATCCCATACTCGTGATCCCAATGCCCTCTTAAAGAAGATAGGGTCGCCACCGACCGACCCCCACGCACGCGCCGGACTATTAACTCCACCAGGAATTAGTGTTTTAGCGTCGCTAAACAGCTTTGCTGACTTTGCGCGGGACAATATAGGTCTCCGAATTACGAATCGATCATACTCAAAAATATAACCCTCGTATTTTGGCGCGAAAAGGGACGCTGTAAACAGCGTCCCTTAGTCAGATTTGAACCAATATCGTAATTAGGCCGAAATTACTCGAGTTCGTATTCATCCTGCTCGGCAAGTGCAAAAACCTTCTGAACGGCCTCGGCAGCACTTTCCTCTTCACTTCTCAAGAAGCTAATCGGATCGGCAAGAATCCGTCGTACAAGCGAACGAGTCATCTTCTCGACAGATACCGCTTGCTTTTCGGTGAGACCATCAAGGCGAGCAAGAGTTTGCTCGACTTCCTCACGTCTCATCTGCTCCACACGAGCTCCGAGAGTTCGAATAACTGGCTCGCTCTCGATGCCAGTCAAACGCTCCTTGAAACGACGAACACCATCGTCGATCAAACCTTGAGCCTCGGCAGCAGCCGATTCACGAATCTCCCAGCTCTCAGCCGACCTCGCCTGGAGTTCGGTAAGGCTAATAAGATTCACGTTTGCAACATCGCCAGATGTCGACTCAACGTCACGCGGCATACCCAGATCGAGAATGCTGAACTTACGTTCAGGGCGAGCCGACATCGCATTGGCAACAACATCCGCGGTAATTACCGAATCAGTTGCAGCTGTGCACGTAATCAAAACATCAGCTTCGATCATCGCCTTTGAAATATCTTCAAATGCAACCTGCGGAGCGCCGAGCTCCTCAGCGAGAATCCTGCCACGGTTCATCGAACGGCTCGAAACGACAATATCGTCAGCACCGTATCGGGTCAGTGCACGAGCGGTGAGCTTACCCATCTCGCCAGCACCGACTAATAGCACTCGAAGCCCCTTGAGGTCGCCCAGAGTGTTCTGAAGTTCCTGAACTCCAAGAGAAGAAACCGAAGTTCGATTCCGACCGAGATCGGTTTCCTTACGAATCTTTCGGCTAGTTCGT
>ENA-OREN01002075-OREN01002075.1-marine-metagenome-genome-assembly--contig:-NODE-2075-length-21426-cov-3.230409_pt1 | contig 21426 bp, 21 predicted proteins | sample MGYA00248624_ERZ508555 | MGnify/ENA primary metagenome ERZ508555 (study PRJEB26222, sample SAMN06267773) | marine metagenome | isolation source: Saanich Inlet, British Columbia, Canada | place...
ATTGCCAATCGTGACCCTCTGGCGTTTTCCTCCACGGCTGACAATGACGGACCAAGCCTTAGTGCCATTGGCGTTAATTCGTATCGCCAGACCGGGCAGAGCGGCATCGCGTACGTCGTAACGGTGGCCTGTTGGTTTTAGTGACTTGATATGACGATCACTTAGAACTGTTTGCACGGCGCCTCAATTGAATTCGGGGTGCGTCTGGGGTGCGTCAGGGTGCGCGCATCAAGCATTTATGAAAATTGAAGTTTGAACAATTAGTCATGATTTATCATTGTATAATAATAGGTTATGGGAATCAATTGGAATTAGGTGGATCCAAGAAAAAGTCGCGATCGCGGAATCATAATCCGCGTGTCGGGGGTTCGAGTCCCTCCTCCGCTACCAAAATTCTCTTGTAATATCAATGGTTTGTGTGTATATGTGGTGCGCAACTTGCGTTACACGTGGCAATGAGCAACCATAGAGCAACCAACAGATCAGGGTGTTTTTACCCAATTGGCGCATAACGTAGGTTCATTACATGGCTAGTAAGAATACAACGGCTGAACTTGGTGATAGATACATCAAGGTTGATGCACCGGGCATTGTATGGGTTGTTAGCGAACTTCTTAATGTTTCTGACCCCGTTCCCCATGTTCGCCTTGTTCAAGAAGGCTCGGCTAACAGGAAGATCACGCTGTCCGCCTCTGCTCTGCAAGATACTAATATGCACAGGAAGGTTTAGGCGAGTTTCAGGCGTTGCGTTTTCTAGTGTCGTTGAACCGCTGCATGCGTCTAGATCAGATGCCAGACCGTCAGGTATCAGGGTGCAATCACCTTATTATGCTCTGGCAGTGACTTTCCTCTTAAGATTCATGGATGGCCTAAACGTCACTACTCTACGTGACGGGATGACAGCTTCTTCACCTGTCTTTGGATTACGACCAGTGCGCTGTTTCTTCTGACGTGTAGCGAAGGTGGCAAAGCCCGATAACTTCACTTCCTCTTCATTGATCAGTGCTTTGGTAATCTCAGCCAGCACACTATCCAACATTTCACGACAGTGACCGTGGGATAACCCCACTTTTTGATGCAGGGCTTCTGTTATCTCAGCGCGTGTCACGGTTTTCTGTGTCATTGATGATCCTATATCTATCTGATGTAGAACAACTTTCATGGCATCTCTGTAACAGAACCACTGTTACCAAGTAACCGCCACAGACGATCAGGTCAAGGTTCCTCACAGAATCTTTGAGTGGAGGATACCTTTACCTGACGGCGACAACATTCACGCTAGAAACGTACTGCCATACTTCATGGCAGTACTGCAGACAAACTTCACTTTCTGTACGAGTGTGATGCAACTGACAAGAGTTGCTAGTGAGGATTATTAAGGACGGCTACACGTCCTTAATACTATGGGGTAGGATGTTTGGATTAGTAAATGAACTCCCCCGCCAATCCAAAAGACGGGGTACATAATTGTTGGCGTCAGGCCATATTCAGATCGGTGATCCCTCATTAAGCGATAGAGGCATCTGTACAGGTTTTGTGTAACGTGTACACTATTAGATAGGGCGTTGATGTTATGGTTCTCGTGGAGGGCGGCATGATGATTAATTGGTTTAAGTCGTATCTGTTCATTTTTCTATTGTCGGTTCTCCCTATAACAGGGTGTATGACTAGTGCTCAGTGGGAGGAGGAATTGTTTGGCCCGTCTGAGCATGAAAAACTTATGGCTAAATTAGATGCACAGAATGCTGCAGACGCCGCCTATATAGCAACCATCGATAATGCTATTAAGCGTTATCATCGGGTAGCAGCTTCCATTAGTTTGGGCCAATCAAAAGGCGACGTGCTAAGTGTATTGTTGCCCACGCAAAGGGGTATGAAGGCTGAAAATAGTAAAATCCCGGAGTCTTTTATGAACAATGGCCAAAAGATTGATATCAACTACATCAGAAGTGCGAGGGTACCTGATGGCCAAGTGACTGATGATGAGTTCACGCCCTATGTATTTGTCGATGACCTATTGGTTGGTATTGGTTGGCAGTCTCTTGGTGGAGCCAAGACTTATGGGGATGCCAATGCTGCAGCAAATGCTAGGGCAGCCAACACGCAACTTTTGCTAGGAGTTATGGGATTACAGAATCAACAGTCGATTATTCAGGGACAGCAGCAGCAACAGCCCGATTATCTAGATTCACTCAATCCTCCACAGGTGAATTGCAAAACAGTGTATGTTGGGAATGTAGCCAACACGGTGTGTCAGTAATTCGTACATTGCCTACGCCGTGCCTCTCATTACTTCGTATCCTTACTCAAAGCTATGGCACACACCAACCCACACCATTCCGCGTAGTAACTAAGCTGTATTTGACCAGTTTTGGCCCTGATTTCCCTGTTTAGGGAGCATATACCGGCATCCTGTTGGACGTTTGAGATTATCTATCGACTGTCCGTCGTCATATAAATTGGAACACGTAGCGGCCGCAGCTAAAGAGCACGAAACACAATATTCTTGTCGAAGGTACCCACGATATTGTGATGGATACCCACCCTGGTGCTCTTTCTCAAATCATTACCAACCTCATTATGAATTCTATAATTCACGCCTATGATGAGGGTGACGAAGGATGCATTCGAATACAGGTGAGTAAAAATGGCCCCTCCATCTCAATAGATTATAGCGACGATGGAAAAGGCATGAGCAAGGAAGTTTCTGACAAGATTTTTGAGCCATTTTTCACAACCAATCGTGGCTCAGGCGGCAGCGGTCTCGGCATGCATATTCTTTACAATCAGGTCACACAGACTCTTGGCGGATCGATCAACCTGGAGAGCACACCTGGTGAAGGCACCGCTTTCAGAATCACCATTCCGTACGAATTCCATTAACCCCACGTAGGAAAATTCAGATGAACACACTAGTGAAGCATGACGAAGATGAACTGATGTTCGGTGCCGAAGAGGTTGATGCCGAGTTGGATATGGGGTCGGCAAAGTGGAAAATAATGCTGGTTGATGACGAGCCGGATATCCACGAGGTCAGCAAAATGGCCCTGAATGATTTCTCATTCGATGATCGCGGTGTGGAATTTATTTGCGCATTGAGTGGCGCCGAGGCTAAGCAATCGATCCTTGATCACCCGGATACAGCCGTCATGCTGCTGGATGTGGTTATGGAGACGGAACACGCAGGTCTGGATGTCGCAAAGTTTGTGCGCGAAGAAGCAAACAATAAGAATGTAAGGATAATCCTGCGTACAGGGCAACCCGGTCAGGCACCTGAAAAGAAGGTTATCACTGAGTACGATATTAATGACTACAAGGAAAAGACCGAACTGACGGCCTCCAAATTGTTTACCCTGATGTATGCATCCCTGCGTTCCTATCGGGACATCATGGCGCTTGAAGCGAATAAGGTTGGTCTCGAGCGCGTGATTGAGGCTTCAAGCAATATTTTCGAGTTGCGAAATATGCAGAACTTTACGCAGGGTGTTTTGGAGCAGATAACGTCGCTCTTATATTTAGACAAGAATGCGGCCTACTTCAATAAAGCCGATGGGTTGGCTGCTAGCCACGCGGGAGAGGGGTTTGAGTTCATGGCGGGTATAGGGTCGTATGAGAATATATCCAATGAGAATGCTACAAAATTGTTGACGAAGGAAACTTTGACTGACTTGGAACAAGCCATTGAGGACGGCTGCAATCACTATATCGACGACCGCTTCATCGGATTTTTCAAGAGCTCGCGTGGTAGCGAGAATCTGGTTCATTTGAGCGGTCTCGGTACAATGAGTGACCTCGACCGCTCTCTTATGGAAGTGTTTGCCAAGAACATTGGTGTTGCATTCGATAATATTGAACTTCATCAGGATCTGGAAGAAACACAACGTGAAATTGTATACATGTTGGGCGAAGCTGTGGAGACACGATCAAAGGAAACCGGTAATCATGTCAAACGTGTCGCTGAAATATCCAAGCTTCTGGCGCTGGATTATGGTCTCAGTAACGAAGAGGCTGAAATTATGCGTCTTGCATCACCCATGCATGATGTTGGCAAGATCGGCATCCCGGATGCAATTTTGAACAAACCGGGACGTCACACACCGGAAGAGTTCGAGATTATGAAGACTCATGCCATGCTGGGGTACGACATGCTAAAGAACTCGAAACGCCGGATTCTCCAGGCTGGCGCTATGATCGCGCGTGGCCACCATGAAAAATGGAATGGTGCAGGGTACCCTGACGGGATTAAAGGGGACGACATTCATATCTATGGTCGAATTACCGCCGTTGCCGATGTATTCGATGCCCTTGGATCGGACCGTTGTTATAAGAAAGCGTGGCCTATGGAGCAGATACTCGACCTCTTCAATGAAGAAAGTGGCCAGCAATTTGACCCACAGTTGGTTGATGGTCTGATGAATAATCTGGACAGCGTCATCGCCATCCGGGACGCATTTGCGGACTAACGGTAGATTCGTCATTCTTACACAGGCGGTATCTCATAATTTGGCCGTTCCGGGCATTCGGGGTCCAGAGGGTAAATAGGGCGGCGGATGTTCTTGAAAGTGAACAGGCTGTTGTCGCTGCTGGTCACGCCAACGCCGTTGCAGGGGATTTCATGCCGCGCGATATCGCGGAAGCCGGCCCTATAGTGAATACGTGATTTCAGGATAAGGTAGCGTTTGGCCGTGGGCTCGATCCCCACGCTACGGAAACAGCCAAGATCATAGGGCTCGGTATGGTTTGAGCATATGACGATCTGGACTTGGCCCGTATCCAGCACCGCCGTTTTGCCCATGGATGTCTTGGTGCCGCGGCCCATGGGTACCGTAATCACGAAATCGCCGTCGGTGATGGCCCGCACCTTTCCGCTCACGCGCAGCGGCTCGCGGGTCATGCCGATTTCGGGCATATCTATCTTGCCACCCAAATCAATGGTGACATCACGGCCGACCCCGGCTGCCTCCATCTGGGTCACGGCGGCGGGATCAAAAATGCCGAACATGGCCACATCCTCAAGCCCCTGATCGATGACCTCTTTCAGCACAGCCATGGTGTCCTGCGTCCCGCCCGAGGCAGAATTATCGGCGTGATCGAGCAGGATAACGGGGCCTTCTGTTAGTTGTTTGGCGTTCGCGATGGTTTCGTTGAGCGGCTCGGACGTGAATACCCACTCATCCTTCTGACGCCATGCCTCGCTCAACATGCGCTCGCACGCGGCCTCGGCGGATGCCATGTCACCATCGGCGACCGTAACGATGGATAGCCCTGCATCATGGAAATCAGCGAGCGGAAAGCCACCGAACACATTGGCGGCCAGCAGCCCGTTTGCCTCTTCCCGACGCGCCATGCCAATCATCGGTCCCATGGGATGGTCGTCGTGTCCCATACGCAGCGTTTGGGCCAGGATCGGCCGTTGTCCCCACGCCATAACAGGCCTGATCTCGCCTTTTAACGCACGCACCATGATGCGACCGGCGTGCTCGCCAGCTTCATACATATCAATGTGCGGATAGGTTTTGTATCCGACCAAAACAGTGCAGTTATCCACGATATCCTGGGTCATATTGGCGTGCAGATCGAAGCTCACGGCGATGGGTAAATCGGGTGCCAGTTGCCGAATGCGTTTGAGCAGGCTGCCTTCGCCGTCATCGGTTGTCTCGGCAACCATGGCACCATGTAAATCAAGAAAACAAACGTCACACCCGGCGGCGATGGCATCACAAATGGCATCACACATGGTGGCATAGGCCTGAGCGTCGACCTTGCCACTGGGCGCCGCGTTACCGGCGATGGGGGTGATGATCTCCATACCTTCCGCGTCGGCCACATCAAGAAAGCCACCAATGCCCGTTCCAGTGCCCTTGAACTGACGGTAGACTTCTTGGCCGGTTGGAACGGGAACGTCGGGGCTGCCGAACCGGGACAGCGGTGTGGGCACGGGCGAAAACGTATTCGTCTCATGTTCCATCATGGCAATAACCGCGCGTAGGGGCATTGTTGAATTCCTTATGTTGGATAAGCCTTCTGTTCAATGTGGCGGCGCTTTTCTATTGAGGCAAGTTTATGTTGCCGTATGCGCCGGGAAAGTGGGCGGTCGTCTGTGCTGTGTGGCCTGCTCGAAACTGCTGGCCAGCCGGATAAGCTCAGGTTCCTGCCACGCGCCGGCGATAAACGAAATACCCACCGGAAGCCCCGACACATATCCGGCCGGAACTGAAATGCTGGGATAACCCGATATGGCGGCCAGGTACGTGGTGGACTCGCCGCGAGCGTCGCCGCCGACCAAATCGATCAGGCACGGCACGTCTTCTGATGGTGCCACGATGGCATCCAGATTGAACTGGCCCATGGCCCGATCAATCCCGTCCGTTTGTGTTAGCGCAAGGCAAGCCGCCCGTGCCGCAAGATAAGCCGGATCATCTGAGCCGTTTGTGGATTCTGCTGCTTCTAACAATTCTTGCGGAAACCATTGTAATACGGTGCCTTGATGATCGTTATTGAAGGCGATCAGATCAGCTATGGATCGTACCGAAACAGCGTCTGAAAGGTTCGATAAATAGGCATTTAGATCGACCTTGAAATCGGTCGTTAAAACAAGGTCTTCGTAATCTTCCACATCGCTGGTTGTGGGCAATGAAATGTCTTCGATAATCTCTGCGCCGTTGTCGCGAAGAACCCGCAAAGCGTCCTCGAACACCTGCGATGCTCGGGGGTGATAGGCCTTCACCGGGCGGTGAATGCCAAGTCGGGTGCCCTTGAGGCCACCTGTGTCCAGAAACGCCGTATAGTCAGGTGCGCGCCGGGCGTCGGCTTCGTCACAGGCCGGGTCACGGTCGTCGCTACCGGCCAGTATGTTCAGCATGACCGCCGCATCGGCCACGTTGCGAGCCAAAGGACCTGCGGTGTCCTGGGAATGGGATATGGGAATGATACCGGACCGTGAGACCAGTCCTACGGTCGGCTTTATCCCCACAAGGCTGTTGCATGACGCCGGGCTGATGATGGAGCCGTCGGTTTCTGTGCCAATAGCCGCCACACAATAACCTGCCGCAACAGCAACAGCTGAGCCAGAACTTGAGCCACTGGGCGTGCGATCCAGCCCGTATGGGTTACGGGTTTGTCCGCCTCGGCTCGACCAGCCGCTGCATGAATGGATTGAGCGCATGTTGGCCCATTCGGACAGGTTGGTCTTGCCCAGAATGATGGCACCTGCACCGCGAAGTTTCTGAACGATTCCCGCGTCCTGTTTGGCAACAGAGCCTTCAAGAGCCAGTGACCCCGCCGTGGTACACATGGTGTCGGCTGTATCAATATTATCCTTGATCAGGATGGGAATACCGTGAAGCGGGCCGAGTAGCTCATTATTCCGCCGCCCAAGATCGTTGGTATCAGCCAGCTCCAGGGCATCAGGATTGATCTCAATGATCGCATTGGTTTTGCCGTCGTGTTCGCTGATGTGAGCGAGACAATGCTCGACCAATGCACGCGAGGTGGTTTGACCAGCGTTCAATTGCGCCTGCACGTCAACAATACCCAGAGTTTGTATATCCACTTCCAGCACCACAATCTATGTGTCGAGGGGCAAGCCCTTCTTGATCACCATCATAACGTTTTTCGTATTTGGGTGGTGGACCTATTCTCGCCTGAGCTCATGACATGAACAATGGACGCCGCCACCGCCAATGGCGAACATGTCGTAATCCACATCCGTGACCTCAAAGCCTTCTTCTTTTAAGAGAGCATTTATGTTCACATTGTGTGACATGGACAAAACACGTTTGTTGCCTAGGCTGACGATATTGCCACCGAGTTTCACGCAATCAGCATACGGTACGATGATGCGGTCGATACCTTGTTTATCCAGCCAGTCCACGGCGTAGCTGGGCAGGGCATCTTCGCACACCAGAGCCAGATCTTCTTCCAGCATGACGACCACGGCATCCATATGCACAAATTGTGGCGGGATGGGAACAATGAATGCTTCCCAGTCCATCTCACGCATCCATCCAGCGACCTGTTCCGCGCCTTCCCTGGTGGAGCGATCGCCGGACCAGCCAAGCAAGGCAACACCTGGCTTGGCGATAACAAAGTCACCACCTTCAAAATGATTTTCGGTAATCCATTTCCAGATAGGGATACCCGCGTTGCGATAGAAATCAGATGCAACGGAATAGTCTTGCCGCCGTGGCGGTGTCTGGATACTGGTGATGACCGCGCCCCAAGGTGTCATAAAGCTGGAATCACGGGTGAACACACTACTTGGAAGTCCTTCGTTGGCTTCGACAAAATGACAGCGAACGCCATTGGCTTCATAAACTTCGACCATGCGCTGGTGTTGCTGCATGGCTTTTTGTTTGTCAAAGCGATATCCCATTTTCTCTTCGTTGGCTTGATTGACGGCCGAAATAGAATTCAGAGGAACCCAACGAAAGTGATCCGGTTTCCCCAACAATACATCTGTCAGCACGCCTGTTTGTGCCTTGATACCCCAGTTTACCACGCTTGGATTGCTCATATCACTATCCAGTATGTTCAGTTTCAGATTGTTTCTTGTTATCTATTCGTCCAGCACCTTACGCGCCGCGCGAAAACATTCCAGCGCCTGTGGTACGCCGCAATAGATGCCAACCACATGAATAATGGCACGGATTTCTTCTTTGCTCACCCCATTGGTGACGGCCCCACGGCAGTGGATTTCCCATTCGTGCATTTTGCCCAGCGCACCCAGCATGGTCAGGTTCATCATGGACCGCGTTTTGGCATCGATGGTGTCATCACCCCAACCAAAGCCCCAGCACCAGGCCGTCATGGCTTCCTGAAACGGGCGGGTGAAATCATCGGCGGCGGCCAGGTTCTTTTCCACGTACTCCGCGCCCAGTGTGGCTTTGCGTTGTTCAAGACCGATATCAAACTTGTCGTCCATTGGTGCCTCCATGTTTGTGTATGCGTGATTGAAACCTGTATCGCCTTTCGGGCGGTGTGATCAATGTCCTTCACGATGTCATGCATGCATGGCGAATTACACACAAAAAAAGCCCGGCTCCATCAGGAACCGGGCTTTTCTGATTTAGTGCTCACTTAAGCGGCGGCGAAGCGCTTTTTCACTTCGGCCAGAATAGCGGCCTTATCCAGATCGTTGGCACCCATCTTAATCATGGCATCAGCAAAGCGACCAACGATGTCGGTGATGGCTTCTTCTGACAACTGATTGAGGATACCGATACGGACCTGTACAGGTTCGGAAAGTGTCGGCCAGATGGCGAAACCTTCGGCGCGACAGCCCTGAACCAGTTCTTTCTCGCGGCCACCCAAGGCGTCCGGCAGGTCCAGTACCACAAGGCTGGTCATGTTTGAAGTGACCTTACAGCCCATAGACGCAACGGCGTCGCGCAGGATGGCTTCATGGAAGGCATAATCCGCAGCCTTCTGGGCCCGACCATGGGTCAGGCTAATCCGCAGGGCTTCGTGGAACGATGCAACCGCGTAACAGGAATGGGTCTGGTGATAACCGGGTGTATCGGTATCTTTGCCATCAATAACACCCCAGTGACGGGCGCTCAGAACAGGGTGGTGCACATAGGTGCGGCAACCGCGTTCCAGAACAATGCCGATGTAGGTGTCGGTGAAACTGACCGGTGCATAGCTCAGCGGCAGGCCAAGCACACCTTTCTGCGGGCATGATGCCCAACCAATAACGGCGGGGAAATCATCAATGCTGAAATCTTCGATGCCCAAGCTGGATACCGCGTCCACAAGACCGTGTGCGCCATGCTTTTCACAGGCATCGTTGAAGCCTTTGATATCGTTGATCCGGCCACTGCCGGTTTCCCAATGCGCCATGAAGGCGAATGTGGGTTTGTGTTCAGCCAAAGCCGCATCAACCATGTCGCCTGATACAGAGGTACCATGTGGCACGTCAATAATGGTGACGTTGGCTGGTATGGGCTGCATGGGGTTTGCGGCCAGATCTTCGGCGGACGCTGCTTTCATGCGGATGGTCTGGGCATCGATGCCACTGAATGTGCCGTTCTGGAAAACAACAACACTGTCGCCGGGTAGAAGAATGCTCAGCATGCAGTCGAGACCACTAAAGCCCGTACCGGCAACGCCATATGTATAAGCGTTTTCGGTGCCGAACATGTCGCGTAGCATCAGCTTGATTTCAAGCATGCCGCGAACAACATCGGCTTGCATGTGATCAGCAACGCCGGACGCTGCATAAGCGGCCAGAACGCGAGGGTCGGTATTACCGGGGCCGGGGCCTGCGGCAAGAGTATCGGGAATTACAAGAGCAGGGAAAATGGTCATCGTCGGTGTTCTCATCTATGAAGTGATCAATCGAGTGATCGTGAATGAATTTAGGTTTGATGGAGTCTCTGGGCAGTGGTTTCACACTAAAATCGATACAAAGTACAGAGATTCATGCCAATTAATTTTGTTGAGCCACCACCAGAGAAATAGCGGTGCCCTGATTACCGCGAAAGGGCCTGCCACAATGCCGATTGGGCCATAAAGGCTGCTTGTTACCCATTGATTCTAAACAATTTATTTTAACATAATTCATGCGCGTTTGTTTGTACCTATAGGGGTGGGGCATCATCCACCCGTCCGGGCGGCATTGATTTTTTTTCGAAAAATGAAGGAATTCGGCGTGGTGGAACGAGGATTCTCTGTTGAATTCCCGGCACGTTACGCCCGTATCATTAGCCCAGATCGGTGATCGAGTGGCCCTGTTCTGAGAGCCGATCGGCCAGATATTTGATATGCGCCGGGCCAACTTCACAGCATCCACCGATGATCGTGGCTCCGGCATCTACCCATTGCAGGGCAAAGTCGGCATATGCCTCGGGCGTCAGATCTTTGCGGGCATCCAGTGAATCAACAGTGCCGCCTGGCATCAGCGTATCAATGGACGTGAAGCCGTTGGCGTAACCACCAAACCGTACCCCTGCACCTGCCAACTTGGGCATGGCTTTTGTGATGGCTTCAGGGATAGAGCAATTCAGCATGATGCCGTCTGGTTTTTTTGGAATCAGGGCGGCTATGGCATCTTCCAGACGTTCGCCGGAACGCAAGGTATCGGACAGATCATCAGACAGGGTAAGGCCCACATAGACAGGCTTGCCGGATTCCCTGGCGGCATCAAGGGCGGCCGAAGCTTCAGCAATGTTGGACATGGTCTCGATCAAAAAGAGATCAACGGAATCCTTCTGCTGGTCGACCACCCGACGATACTCGGCCAGCGAGTCGTCGTAGTTCTTGCTGACGTCAGATACGTAACTGGCGACCAGCGGCGGCAGGCATCCGGCGATTTGGACGTCTGCATCCTCGGCGGCGGATTTTGCCAGTTGAATGGCAATGCGGTGGGCATCTTCAAACCGGTCGCCATAACCATCCCGTTCCATGCGGGTCGGTGTGGCGGCATAGGTATTCAGGCAGATAACTTTGGCACCCGCTTCAATGAAATCACGATGCACGTCTGAAACAACGTCCGGCGTATCGAGCATGACCTTGATAGACCACAGAGGATGCGTGTCTTTGGTTGATCGTTTGCTGATTTCCTGGCCAAGACCGCCGTCCAATAAGGCAATTTTCGTCATCATATATCCTCTATAAGATACCGGGCAGGTTCAACCCGTGTTCGCGGGCGCATTCCTTGGCGCTCTCATACCCGGCGTCCGCATGGCGCATGACGCCCGTCGCCGGATCATTCCACAACACCCGACCGACACGGGTTTGCGCATCATCTGAACCATCACAGCAGATAACCATGCCGGAATGCTGGCTGAAACCCATGCCCACGCCGCCGCCGTGATGCAGGCTGACCCAGGTGGCACCGGATGCGGTATTCAGCAGAGCATTCAGTAACGGCCAGTCACTGACCGCGTCTGATCCATCCATCATGGCCTCGGTTTCGCGGTTAGGACTGGCCACGGAGCCACTATCCAGATGATCCCGGCCAATGACCACCGGTGCGCTTAGCTCACCACTGGCAACCATTTCGTTAAATGCCAAACCCAATCGGTGGCGTTGACCGAGCCCAACCCAGCAAATACGGGCGGGCAGGCCCTGAAAGGCAATGCGTTCACGGGCCATGTCCAACCACTTGTGCAGGTGCGGATCATCAGGGATCAGTTCTTTTACCTTTTGATCGGTCTTGTAGATGTCTTCCGGATCACCGGATAGCGCGCACCACCTGAATGGCCCCACACCGCGACAGAACAGCGGACGGATATACGCCGGCACGAAGCCGGGGAAGGCGAAGGCATCTTCCAGCCCTTCTTCCAATGCCATCTGGCGAATATTATTGCCGTAATCCACCGTGGGCACGCCAGAATTATGGAAATCCACCATGGCCGCCACCTGAATTTTCATGGACGCGCGTGCGGCCCGTTCAACAGCCTTGGGATCGCTTTCACGCTTTTCTTTCCACTCAGCCATGCTCCATCCCTGGGGCAGGTATCCGTTGATGGGATCATGGGCCGAGGTCTGGTCGGTGACAATATGGGGGCGCACGCCACGTTTCAATATTTCGGGGAAGATATCCGCTGCATTGCCCAACAGGCCCACAGACTTGGCCTCACCTGCCGCCGTCCAGCGGTCAATCATTTCGAGCGCCTCGTCCAGCGTGTCGGCGCGTTCGTCCACGTATTTGGTGCGCAGGCGGAAATCGATACTATCGGGGTTACACTCCACGGCCAGACAACAGGCACCGGCCATGACGGCGGCCAGTGGTTGGGCACCGCCCATACCGCCAAGGCCACCGGTTAGAATCCATTTACCCGTGAGGTCACCGTCGTAGTGCTGACGTCCGGCTTCTACAAAGGTCTCGTAGGTGCCCTGCACGATGCCTTGTGATCCAATATAGATCCATGACCCGGCGGTCATCTGGCCGTACATGGCCAGGCCTTTCTTATCCAGCTCATTAAAGTGGTCCCAGGTTGCCCAATGGGGCACCAGGTTTGAATTGGCGATCAGGACGCGGGGCGCATCGGCGTGGGTCTGGAATACGCCCACGGGTTTGCCAGACTGAACAAGAAGGGTCTGATCATCATCTAAGTCTTTCAGAGTCTCGACAATCTTGTCGAAATCCTTCCACGTGCGAGCCGCCCGGCCAATGCCGCCATAGACCACCAGCTCATGCGGGTTTTCCGCCACATCCGGATGCAGGTTGTTCATCAGCATGCGCATGGGCGCTTCCGTCAACCAGCTTTTGGCTGTGATGTCGGTGCCGGTAGGCGGGAATACATCACGGGTGTTTTTGCGGGGATCGGACATGATGGTCTCCAATAATGATCAGGGTGTGACGGTGAGCCCGGCAGCGGCGGCGATCGCACCCGATCGCACCATGGCAGCGGCGGTTTCAATATCAGGTGCCAGATAACGATCTTCTGCCAGTGTGGGCACGGAAGCACGTAGCCTATCCAGCACATCCTGTAGTCGAGGCGACGTCACCAGCGGGGCGCGAGCCTCGATGCCTTGCGCGGCGCACAGCAGTTCGACCCCCAGAATGACACTGAGATTTTCGTTCATACGGCCCAGCCGCAGCGCACCGTGGGCGGCCATAGATACATGATCTTCCTGGTTGGCTGAGGTCGGTGTGCTGTCGGTTACACATGGGTTCGCCAGATGTTTGTTTTCGCTCATGAGTGCCGCTGTGGTTACTTCGGCGATCATGAAGCCGGAATTCAGACCGGGGTCGGGTGTCAAGAACGGCGGCAGATCGAAGCTCAGGGCCGGATCAACCATAAGTGCTACACGGCGTTGAGAAATCGCCCCGATTTCGGCCACGGCCAGCGCGGTTTGATCAGCGGCAAAGCCTACGTATTCGGCGTGGAAATTACCGCCGGATACGATGCGTCCTTCATCTTTGAGCACCAGCGGATTATCGGTCACCGCATTGGCTTCGATCTCAAGGGTTCTTGCCACATTCCTCAGTACATCAAGCGCCGCCCCCACCACTTGTGGCTGGCACCGGATACAGTAGGGATCCTGTACACGGGTATCACCGTCCCGGTGGCTATCGCGAATGACCGAACCTTCCATGATCGTGCGCATTTCGCGGGCCACGTCTATTTGACCGGCATGCCCTCGTAAATCGTGGATACCGGCCAGCAGGGGTGCCGTGGATCCCATAATCGCATCGGTGGATAGGGAAGCGGTGACCATGGAGACCTCAGCCAGCCGCCAGGCATCAAAAAACCCGGCCAACGCGCAAGCGGTGGAAAACTGTGTGCCGTTGATCAGGCCCAGTCCTTCTTTGGCACCCAATACAATGGGGCTAAGGCCCGCCTGTTTAAGGGCGTCGGCACCGCTCATGCGCGTGTCATTATAGATGGCTTCGCCGGAGCCGATCATTACGGCGGCCATATGGGCCAATGGGGCCAGATCGCCGGAGGCACCAACGGACCCTTGCGATGGGATAACCGGGGTCACGTCTTTGGTCAGCATGGCTTCGATCAGGGTAATGGTTTCCCATTTGACCCCCGATGCCCCACGCCCCAGCGACAATATCTTCAGTGCCATCATCAAGCGGGTTTTGTCGGCAGGCAAAGGTGTGCCCACACCACAACAATGGCTGAGGATCAGGTTTCGTTGCAGGGTCGCTGTGTCTTCGGGTGCAATCTTGATGCTGGCCAGCTTGCCGAAGCCCGTATTCACGCCATAGACCGCATCATCACCGGCGGCGGCTTCGGCGACCATCTTCTCGGCCTCTTCCACCGGCGTGCGGGCTGATGGGTCCAGCGCGACAGGTTCCAGATTACGGTAGATGTCTTCCAGCGTGGACAGGTTCACGGAACCGGGCATCAGCGATATCATGTGGCGTCTCCAAAAACACAGGAGCTAATTGGTTAACCCTCGCGCGATGGGATTGCAAACGAATGGAATTTGTTATGACTCGTCGTCGCGTCGGTCAGCGTCGTTCCGTCTGTCATCCTGCCGTCGTTCATCGCTTTGGCGTTTTTCCCATAGGGCCCAGTCCTCATCCGGGGTGTCCCGGCGATCTTTGTCGCTTCGGGTGCCTGAACCAAACCGGCGATTATCTTCGTTGCGTTCTTTTTCGGCCATTGGATTCTCCAAATGAAGGATTTCGTAGCATACCATAGAATGCCAGAAATAATGACTTAATCGTCGTCCAGCAAAATACGCTCGGCGGCCCCGTCCAGATCGTCGAACTGGCGGTTTTTGAGCGCCCAGAAAAACCCGACCAGACCCAGCAGGCCCAGAAATAATGCAGCGGGGATCAGGATGCTGAGCGCGCTCATGACGATATGCTCCACTTGGTCAGTCTGAGCCGGAGCGCGTTCAGGGTCACCACGATTGAGCTGGATGACATGGCAACCGCCGCAAACAATGGTGTGGCAAGGCCCGCCATGGCCAATGGCACGGCAATGGCGTTGTACAAAAATGCCAGGGCGAAGTTTTGTTTGACCAAACCGTGCGCCATACGGGCGGTTCGAATGCTGGCGGGAATAGAGGCCAGACTGTTACCCTGAAAAACTAAATCAGCGGCGTTCTGGCTGATGTCAGCAGCGGATGCAGGAGACATGGAGACGTGGCCCGCGGCTAGTGCCGGGGCGTCGTTGATGCCGTCCCCGACCATGAGAACGTGTCTGCCTGCCTTCGCCAGGTCTTCAACGAAGTGAACCTTGTGGGCGGGTAGCTGTTCGGCAGCGTAGTGGTCGATACCCAGGGCTTGCGCCATCTGGCTTACCGTACTTTCGCGGTCACCCGACAACATGATGACGTCCATGCCGCTTGCGCGCAAAGCATTGATGGTTTCAAGGGCGTCATTACGCAATGTGTCCTGAAAAATAAGTTGGAGGGGCTCAGACCCTTCGTGCGCCAACCAGATTACCGCACTGGCAAATGGAGCGGGAATGCCGTCTAGATCGACGCCGCACCAATCCGCCTTACCAAGCCGTACATTCTTGCCGTTCTGTGTAGCTTCAAGGCCAAAACCCGGTGTCTCACTAATATTCGAGACATCGGGGCAGGGGCGCTGTCCCCAGGTTTTTGTAATCGCGCGCGATAGCGGGTGATTTGAATGTTGGGCGAGGGCGGCGGCCAGTGCCAGGACATCATCCGAGATATCTTCGCCGTTCGTGAGATGAAGTTCGGCGGTGGTGAGAGTGCCTGTCTTATCGAACACCACCGTGTCCACGTTCGATAAACGCTCAAGACCATGGGAAGATTTCAGCAACACGCCATGTTGTAAAAGGCGGCCCGTAGCGACCACCTGAACGGCTGGTACCGCCAGTCCCAATGCACAGGGGCAGGTAATGATGAGAACCGCAATCGCGGCCATGAGGGATGCTTCCCATCCGGCGTTCGTAAACATCATCCAGCCTATAAACGTGGCGGCGGACAGAATGTGCACGGCGGGCGCGTAGATCGCGGCGACCCGGTCGGCGATTTGAACGTACTTGGCGCGGCCCTGTTCTGCGGCTTCCATCAGTCGCACAATCTCGGCCAGCAATGTTCCGTCACCACAGGCCTTTACGGTAATGGTCAACGGTTGGGACAGGTTCAGTGTACCCGCATAAACAAGCGTCTGTGGGGCTACATTGGCAGGCAGACTTTCTCCCGTTACCAGACTGGCGTCCACATCGCTTTCGCCGCTCAGAATCTGACCATCTACGGGGATGCGATCACCAGCGGCAACCAGTACGGTCATGCCTTTTTCGACCTGTGAGACGGCCAAAGTCTGCATACTGCCATCGCCATTTACGATTGTGGCTGATGTAGCGGTCAGGGTGACGAGTTGTTCAGCGGCGGAGCGCGCTTTTGATCTGGCCCGGCGGTCCAGGTACCGTCCGACCAGCAAGAAGAACAGCAGCGTGACCGAAGCATCGAAGTAGGTGTGCTGTGCGCCTTGAATGGTTTGGTGCAGGCTCATGCCTGATGCCAGAATAACCGCCAGTGAAATAGGTACATCCATGTTCAGCGAGCGGCCTTTGAGGGCGATCAGGGCGGATTTGAAGAACGGCATGCCCGAATAGACCACAACAGGCAGCGCGATCATTGCTGAAATCCAGTGGAAAAGTCCACGTGTGGCATCGCCCATACCGCCATCATACCCGGCCCATACTGCAATCGATAACAGCATCACATTGGCGGCGGCGAAACCGGCCACGGCCATGGATTTAAGCAGTCGGGATTCTTCGCGTGCGTTGGCGCCACTCAACATTTCGGGATCATAAGGTGTGGCCGGGAAACCCAGATCCGACACCAACTGAACAAGGCGGGAGGCATTGTTTTCGGGGGCGTGCCAGTCCACCACCAAACGCCGGGTGGACAGATTGACCCGAGCGTTGATGACACCGGGTGTTTTATGCAGGGCACCCTCGATCTTGCGAATGCACCCGGCGCAATGGACGCTGGCAACCATGAGGTTCAGACGGCGCACATCTTCGGGAAGCTCAATCACATATGGCGTGACGGTTGGTGTGATAGCGTTCATGGCTGGACCATGACTTCCTGTTCAGATCGATAGACAGCCTTGCCATCCTGTATGACACTCATGTCCACATACCAACGGCCCTGAACAGGCAGGGTCACCGTGGTGCTATATTGACCCGCGCCCAACTGGGACAGTTGTGCGATCAAGTCCTGTGCATCGTTGACGGGACGGCGCAGAACCGTCTCGACCATCAAACCAGATAGAGGTTGTTCGTTTTTATCCCAAAGAGTGACGTTAACGGTATGGCCGTCCGCACTTGCAACCACGCCAATCTCGCTTTTCCAGCCGAGCAGGGACTGTTTTTCTGCCCCGTCCAGCGTTTGATTATAAGCCAACCCGTTTTCGTAAGGGTGCTCCGTGACCAGACCAGGCCAGCTTTCCATGGCAAAATAGAAAAAGGTTCCGTTGACGGCGAAGATGACACCAAAAAACATCAGAAACCAGATCAGAACCTTGCGGCCTGTAATCTCCCCAGTGATTTTTCCGGTATTTTCCATCGGTCGACTCATTTTTCTGGCCCCCTGAACATGGTACTATAGGTGACCTTTTTCTTTGTATTTATCTCTGTGAGGATCAAGCGGAGGCTTTGCGCGTTGGATGTGATCGCGCTGGCCGGTACTGTGGCGAGCAACCGGAAGCTTTGCAGGCGGTCGGGTTTGACGGTCACATACGGCACGGTGAAATCATTCAGGTCCTCAGACCCTACAAGTTTCAGCGATAGATCGTCGATGCCTTCAGCCGTAATCGAAAAGGTGCGTTGTTCGCGTGATTTATTCAGGATTTTAAAGGTGAAACCGTTTCGAATATCGCCGTTAGAAAGTGCTGTGAACAACGGGTTGCGATCATGCAGGACATTAATATCCAGATCAGACCGCAGCAGTAATGCCGCCAGCATACCAGCAGCCACAATGACGAGCACGCCAGCGTAAACCAGGGTGCGGCCACGGATGAATTTAATGGAGCCGTGTTGATCTTTGGCTCGGCGGTCCGCGTTAGCCAGCGAGTCATAGGCGATCAGACCGCGCGGACGGCCAACCTTTTCCATAATATTGTCACAAGCGTCGATACACAACGCGCAGGTGATACATTCCATTTGCTGACCATCGCGGATATCGATACCCATGGGGCAGGCCACGACACAGGCTTTGCAATCCACACAGTCACCGCGCTGGTCCCAACTATCGCCTTTGCGGAAAGCGCTGCGTGGCTCACCACGGGTCGATCGGTAGGTGACCGTCATGGATTCCTCATCCATCATCACGGCCTGAATACGGGGCCAGGGACACATATAGGTGCACACTTGTTCGCGCATGAGCCCACCCAGTGTGAGGGTGGTAAACGACAGTACGCCGATGGTGGCATAGGCTATAGTAGGCGCGTCAAAATTGATGAGCTGCATGGCGAGCGTGGGTGCGTCGGCGTAATAGAACACCCAGGCACCGCCCGTACCAATGGAGATCACGGTCCATAGGCCAAACTTGATGATCTTTTTGGTGGCTTTTGAAATTGAAATTGGAGCCTTATCCAACCTGATACGCGCGGCCCGGTCACCCTCGACGAAGCGTTCCACAACCAGAAACAAATCCGTCCACACGGTTTGAGGACAGGCGTATCCGCACCAGGCACGGCCCACCAGGCTGGTGACCAGGAACAGCCCGATCCCGGCTATGATCAACAGCCCGGCCAGATAGTATATTTCCTGAGGCCATATCTCGATAAAGAAGAAGTAGAAACGGCGCGCCGGGAAATCGATCAGGACAGCCTGATCGGGCGCACCCGGCCCACGATCCCATCTGAGCCAAGGCGTTACGTAATAGATACCCAACGTGAAAATCATAAGTCCCCACTTCAGGGAACGAAAAGTTCCGTTGACCCGTTTGGGGTGAATCTTTACACGTTTTTTGTAGAGGTTGCGTTCCTCTTTCTTATTAACCGGCTTTACATCGTATTGTTCGATGTGGCTCATGCGATTTCACTGGGCTCTACTGCCCGCCCCCGAGCGAATGGACGTAAACAGCGAGCTGTTTGACGGTCACATCATCCAGAATAGGACCCCAGGCGGGCATAACACCGGAACGGCTGTGCGAGATGGTTTTAGTGATGCTTTCCGGAGAACCACCATATAACCAGATAGCATTGTTCAGAGACGGTGCTCCGGCGTCTATGTCACCTGATCCATCGTCGCTGTGACAGGCGGCGCATTCATCGGCAAACGTTGCGGCACCAGACAGGGCCTCGTCAGATTGGTGATCTTGCCCGGACAACTTCAGAACATACTGGGTTACGTCGGCGATTTCCTTGGTATCGAGAATCTCATCGTCGAGGAATGCGGGCATGTCCGAATAGTGGGCATCGTCATCCACATCGTTACGCGCGCCATGGGTGATCGTATACTGAATTTGATCCAGCGTGCCGCCCCACAACCATTCGTCATCGTTGAGGTTGGGGAAGCCGGTAAAACCTTGCGCGCCGGAACCATGGCACTGCGAACAATTTACGTTGTAAGCCGAACGGCCGCCAGCCAGGGCAAATTCCAATAGCTCGGGGTCGGTGCGAATTTGCTCCAGCGACGCCTTCGCCAATTTGGCTAGGTGGCCAGCTTGGCGGGCCTTTGCCGCAGCGACGTCATCGCGCAACTCGCCCCGCGAACTGTAGCCAATAAATCCCTTGGTGTGGGAACTGATCAGTGGCCAAGCCGGATACACAAACCAGTATCCTACCGACCAAACCACAGTTGCCCAGAGAATCCATTGCCACCAGCGCGGCAACGGGTTATCCAGTTCACGGATACCGTCCCATTCGTGACCGGTCGTTTGAACGCCGGTGAACTCATCGACATGCGGTTGTTCTGTCATCGGTCAATCTTCCTTGAAGGGGATTTGGGCGGCGTCTTCGAACTTGGCCCGCGCACCGGGCCGGAGTGCATAAATCAGGACGCCGGCAAAAAGCACGACCAGGTAAACAAGACCCCAGGTATGGGCAAAGTGAGCCAGAGTTTCGTAATTCATGGCGTCCTCCTATCGCAAGTTCTCTTCCGCCTTGTAGGCGGAGAAATCGACCATCGTCCCCAGCACCTGGAGATAAGCGATCAGTGCATCCAATTCGCTGGGCGGGCCGACTTTGAGGTCAAAATTTCGCGCCTTAGCGCCGGGGTAGCGCTTCACCAAGGCATCGACACCGTCAGAGTCCGGGTCCAACTGAGCCTCCAGGTCGGCTTTCGCATTGGCAATCATCTCATCCGAATACGGCACGCCGACGGCTCTGTTCGCGCTGAGATGGCCGTCAATATCGCCGTAGGGAAGCGCCGTCTTCGCCAGAAACGGATAGCCGGGCATTACGGATTCCGGTACCAAACTGCGCGGCCGGATCAAATGCGTGCGATGCCATTCATCGGAATACTTGCCGCCGACCCTGGCCAAATCAGGGCCTGTGCGTTTCGAGCCCCATTGGAAGGGATGATCGTACATGCTTTCGGCGGCCAGGGAATAATGCCCATAACGCTCAACCTCGTCGCGGAACGGCCGGATCATCTGGCTGTGGCAGTTGTAGCAACCTTCCCGCACGTAAATATTGCGCCCGGCCAGTTCCAATGGCGTGTAAGGTCTCACGCCTTTGACCTTTTCAATGCTGCTTTCCAGGTAGAATAATGGCGCGATTTCAATAAGCCCGCCAATAGACACCACAATCAAGATGCCGATCAGCATCAGAACCGAATTTCTTTCTATTTTTCCATGATCAAACATTGCGCCCCCCCTTATGCGACGGCCGGTTGCGGGACAGCGGTGTAAGGCTGTTCGATGCGGACGTCACCTCTTGACGTCCGATAAACGTTGTAGGCCATGACCAAGGCGCCACCGAGAAATAGGACACCGCCCAAGGCCCGGATGACATAGAACGGATGCATGGCTTCGACGGTCTCCGCAAAGGAGTACTCCAAGAAACCCAATTGGTCATAGGCCCGC
>ENA-OREN01002076-OREN01002076.1-marine-metagenome-genome-assembly--contig:-NODE-2076-length-21424-cov-6.187802_pt1 | contig 21424 bp, 21 predicted proteins | sample MGYA00248624_ERZ508555 | MGnify/ENA primary metagenome ERZ508555 (study PRJEB26222, sample SAMN06267773) | marine metagenome | isolation source: Saanich Inlet, British Columbia, Canada | place...
TAATTGAACCAATAGTCTCAGGAACAAATACAAATCTATATGTGTATTTGGGATTATTAAACTCTGCTTTAATATATCTTATTAAAGCGCTAGCAAGCACTGGTCCTGATAATTCATTATTAGCCATTGATGGATGGCAAATATATGTTGAAAAAAAAATTTCTTTACTACTCTCACCTTTAATTACAAGATCAGCAATTTCCATAGATCCTTTATGCTTTTTAGCATCTATTACCACATGATATTCACCATTAGGAAGGTGTGCCTTATCTTTTTCAGACATGCAAAATCCCCAGTTACTCTCATAGTATGATGTCACATAAGGAATAACATTTGGTTGATCTTGTTGAGTATAAATATGTGGTAATAACTCATCTAAAGAAATATGCATATCACAAGGGGTAGAGTAACCTAAAATATGTAAATTATTTTTTTTAAATTCTGCAAATTTTTCACCCGATTCATGCTTAATATAAGCATCATAGATATTCCACTCATCAGGAATTTCCCAATCAAATACTTTCTTTCCAGAATTAAATGAATAAATATTTAAATCTGGATTAATATTTTTTAGGTAGTTAAGAGTTTTGCGTGTTCCATGTCCTGTAAGAGAACGAGGATAATGCCATAGATCTTTCATCCATAGTATCATCTGCTTTCCATCAATTTTTTGTGAATTCATTTTTTACTCTTATGTTTGATATGGTCTGATAATTGGCTCACCCTCTAAACATGCATAAATATCTTTAGTTAGTAACTTTACAGTAGATAAATAAAAATCGTTCATAGAGTAGAAATAAACTTTACCTCTGCCTAAGTTTTCTTCTTTTGTTTTAAAACCCTCTGAATAAAAATATGGGTAAACTTTATTATCAAGATCCATCTCAACATCACATTCAAGATATCTTACGTATAAGTAAAAAGGCTCATATACAATAACCCCATTACGCAACACTGGATGAATAAACTCTTTAGTATGTCTATAAGGCACTCCCATCAATTTTTCAATATGATGGATAACCATAGTCACTCTAGATGGTGGTAGACCAACACTTAAATACTGAGCGTCTAATTCAAGAAGTCTTGCCTTTGGAGAATTAGGGCCGACAGAATGTCTGCCAGTATTTTCACAAATATAATTTGCATTTTTTCCAATGGCAGCATAAGATGCAAATGGATGGAAACTTCTTACCGAACCTGGTCTAGTTCTTACGTATTCTGTTAATGACCCCATTTCACTTGGTGTATTTAAAATATCAAAAATGTTGTCAGTATTACAAAGTGAAAAAGTTGCAGTAGAAACAACAATAGTTCCTACACTTAAATCAACCAAATCTGCCAGTACATTAAAATGTGCAGCAAGTAAATCATTCTGAGAATTACTATCATAAGGGCCAAGAAATCTTAAATCTGTTTTTAGTGAGACGGTCATCCCTTTTGACACACCTATTTTTTCATATGCATTTTTAATATCATAATAGTTGTACTTCATTATTTGATATCAGACATTAAAATTAAAGTATCACTTTCAATGTTATTTACAACAAGGGCTCCAATTAATTCATTTAATTTACTAGGGGGAATACCCGTACCAGGTCTTTTAACATCTAAATCTTTCTCTGTTATTTTTGTACCGGCCTTTAAATCTCTGGTTGCTACTATACTTCTCCTCATCTGCTGCCTTTGTTCAACTTCATCAGGCAAAACAACACGCTCCTTATCGCCCAAAGCTATATGGATATTATGACAACTCTCAACCATTTTTTTCATCTCTTCTGGTTCGGTAGCAACTTGATTATCCATGCCAATCTTTGTTTTATCTAATGTAAAGTGCTTCTCAATAAGAGCCGCACCCAATGCAACAGCTGCAGAAGGAACTTCAATACCTATAGAATGATCAGAAAAACCAATCGGATAATTTGGAAATTTTTCACGTAATCCTAATATATTATTTAGCCTAATAGTAGATTGTTCTGGGGGGTATATAGAAATACAATGCAATATGCATATATTCTTATTTCCAGTATTCTCAATAACTTTAACAGCTGTTAATATTTCCTCCATATCACCCATACCTGTTGATAATATAATGGGAACACCTGTCTTGCCTATATAATCAAGGAAACCATAATTGTTTATATCCATTGAAGCTATTTTAATATATGGAACTTTACAAAAATTAATAAGAAAATCTACCTCTTTATTTGAATACGGAGTAGAGGCAAAATCTATATCAATTTTCTTACTATATTCAGCAATAATAGAGATATCTTTCTCAGAAAGTGAAAAGCCTTTTACGAAACGTTTAGCAATTGGATTATCATCATAATATGATTTTGAGTACAATGTATTAGCAGACCAAGACTGAAACTTAACGCAGTCACATCCAGAATCTTTTGCCTTAGAAATCATTTGTTTTGCAGTTTCAATATTCCCAAAATGACTTGTGTTAATTTCTGCAACAATGTAAGGCTTTTCAAAATCACCAATTACTTTTGAAGTATTTAATATTATATTACTCATATATATTTCTTATCTCGTATGTTTAATGATAGATTATTGATCTATTGGTTCAATAATCATCTCTGATAGAAACAACTCTCTATCAAGATATGGCTTTTGATCTTCTATTGGTCTATTTACTATTTGTTTATTTTTATCTCGAGCATGACCACAACTAGTATATCCTTGGTCTTCCAGTCCAATAATTTCACATAATACTGGTCCATCCATGTCTATAACCGACTGTAAACTACTCATTAAATTTGAGCTTGTCTCTATTCTTATATAATTAATATTAAAGCTAGATGATACTTTTTCAAAATCAGGGCAACTGATGCCGTCACTAGGGTCTGTCCCTATAGTACGCGAGCGAAACATTTCGACTTGTCTTTTACGTATTACAGCATAGGCATTATTGTTAATAACAAATATTTTAGCAGGTATATTATTATAACTAATAGTCTCCAATTCCTGTAAATTCATCATTATAGAGCCATCACCTATAACGGCTATAACTGGAAAATTACTTGCAAAATATGCCCCTATTAATGCAGGCAATGCAACTCCCATTGCACCTTGTGATACTGGATGAATGCAACGCTGGCTTTTATCAAAACTCATATTAGTAGGTAAAATAAGTTCCACCAAACCAGAATCACTAAGAAAAATTGAATTATGTGGTAGGATTTTGGAAAGACATTCAGATAAATAATAAAGATCAACCTTGTTAGATCGTTTATATTTATCCTCACATTTTGGAAAGATATTTTTCCAGTGCAGGCATTTATTCTTCCATTTCTCATTAGTCTTTTTAACTTTTTCATTCATCATTAAAATAAGAAAGCTCTTTACATCAGACACTATAAGTCGATCAATATTATTCAAATTTTTTGAATGCTCAATTTGATCAATATCAACTACTACAGTTTTTGCATCCCTTCCAAATTTACAAAAATCACCGGTGGTCATAGATGACAACCTGCATCCAAGTACTAAAATTAAATCAGAGTTTTGCACAGTAAAACTACCTGCACGTGAACACCCCATAATTCCAACAGAACCAATAGATAATGTATTATTTAACCCATATACATCAGGTGCTGATGCTGAATAAACAAGTGGTATTTCATACTTTTCTTGAAAATCCTCTAATTCCTTTATCGCGCTAGCAGAACGTATGCCACTACCAATCAATACTACTGGACGTTTTGCAATTTTCAGTAATTGGCTCACGTATTTTGTATCATCTATTGAAGTGTTATAATCACTACCCAGTCTTGGTATAAAACTATCAAGTTTGTCTGGCTCTATTCTCATGTTTTGAATATCTAAGGGTATATCTATCCAAACAGGGCCTTTCCTTCCTATTTTGGCAATAAATAATGCCTTTTCAAGCTCATATACAATATCTTTTGGATCGGTAATCATTACAGAGTATTTTGTAATAGGATCAACTATAGGAATTATATCCGCCTCCTGTTGACCATATGTACGAATTGGAACACCTGTAAATCTTGTTGTTTCTTGTAATTTATTCTGTCCAGAGATAAATAAACAAGGTATACCATCTTGCCATGAATTAAGAACCCCTGTTAGTGCGTTAGTGGCCGCACAACCTGTAGAAACCATACAAACACCTAGATTATTAGTATATTCAGCATAAGCCACAGCGGCATAAGATGCTGCTTGCTCATGATGCATAGAAACACCTTTTATTTTCTTATGTGCTGCAATTGCATCGGTTAAAAATAGCGCGCCTCTACCAGTTACCATAAAAATATGCGTAACATTTAAACTATAAATCTTATTTATTATGTAATCTGAAACACGCATTTAATTAACCCTCATATGGACAACTAAAATAAATAAAAATTTATTTTTCTGGCAAATACTGGTTTAGAATATCAGGGATACAAATTACCATTTCAGATTCACTTGCTATTACACCATCTGTATATGCCTTACCAATGCCTTTAAATATACCTCGACTCCAAAATGTTACTTTTGTGTCAATTATCATCTTATCACCAGGTAGAATTTCTTTATAGAACTTTAAATTTGTTGATATAAACCTAGTGGTTTTTCCTTTATTTCCAGGTAGTGTTGTAATTGCTATTGTTAGCATTTGCGCCAATGACTCTAATTGCAACGCTCCCGGCATATTTGGAGCATCAGGAAAGTGTGATGGGAAAAACCATTCATTCATAGTAAGATTTTTATAACCCTTTGCGCTCTTACCAGGTATTACCTCATCAACATAATCTATCATGAGGTATGGATAACGATTCTGCTGATACTCTTGCAACTCAATGGAATTCAAACTAAAACTTTCCATATTTAACCTCAATATAAAAATACAAAATAAAAATACAAGTTAATAAAAAATCACTAAAAATCACTAAAAATCAATATTATATTTATTCAAAGTTTCAATGCCTTTTTTATAAGAATTAAAACCAATAATTTCATCCATTTCCATCATAATTTCAAATACACCTTCTAGTTCAGCCATCAATGCCATATGCCCAACAGAATCCCATTGTGGGATTGAGTTATATTCAAGACCTGATAGTGAATCTTTTTCAATTGAAAATATCTCCACAAATACCTTATCGTACTTATCTTTATTGCTCATTATTTCCTCTTTAAAATTATACAAAATGATTACTGGATATCAACAACTCTAGAAAGTTGCTCAGCAACATTATAACCATCCCAAACTATTCCCATTTCTAGCGCTTTTCCAATAGGAACTAGGCGATCTATCCCTCGAAGATTGTTACTTACAACAAAATTATAAAGAGTGTCCTTATCAAATCCATAATAAGACAATGTCTGACAATGATTATCTATAATTTTGGATATACTATTAAGACTCTTATAAGAAATCTCATGTATAGTTCCGAAGTATCCTCTCTGGTATTGCTGTTTAGTTAACAACTCATCCAACTCTACATTATAAACTATATTTTTATTTCTTTTAATGGTTGCAATGTTCTTATTGATTAAAATATTTCTACACAAGTCAACATATTTATCCATTACATGAATTGGCTCTAAACTGTATTTTTTGTCTACATATTCAATAAATACTGGCCAGAGTTTTGATTTCGCATAATCAATATCTGAATCACTACCTATCCAAACAAGCAGTTGTGGCGAAGAACAGGCATTTTGATCCATAATATAAATATCATTAAAGAGATTCATACATAGCATATTTATCTCTGAATTTGTTGATTCTATAACTTTTCTAGAGTTTATAGTACAAATTGAATACCTATCAGGGAATGCAACTTCTCTAGATCTTGGTTTGCTACTGAATGAACGCATATGGGCAACAGTTTTATCTCCACCCCAAACTACTCTTGCATCTGCAACAGACATCCAAAAATTATTTATCTCATCATCATGATTAAATTTAATAAGATTAATAAATGGACTTAAATGTAAATATCTTGATTCTTTTAATAATTTTGATATTGCATATATAATTTTAGATGCTGACTTGAAATCTTTAGATGGCAGTCGAACTACACATGAATTACCTGCTAAAAAAGCAAAAACTAATGAAAATGCAAAATTAACAGGCACATTTGATGGGCTAATATGAAAAACCATACCAAGCCCTAAACGCAAATTATCATTACTTATTTTGGAAGAAATATTAATTAAATTTCCCTTCCTGCACCAAAAAGCAAATGCTACAACATCAGGTAAATCACGAATATCTGGAGTTTTTAAAAGAATATTAGATAAATCAGCAATAAAACTTATACGAGATTCATTAAATACAGTTGTTGGAGTATTGGATATTTGACTTGGTTTGCCAACTAAAAATATGGTTTTATTGAGTATATTTTTAGGAATATGTATCACTACAACCTCTTACTTCTGCACTCTTAATGCGACCATGAACTTTAAAATATTTACCATAGCGACCACAATTGCAATCATCAATACCAACAAACTCACCTATATCTTCACTAAGCAATGAATGCCCTGGATAACTATATGGTATTACAGATAGAATCTGTATCAGACCAATTGTATTTTTTCCAATAGGAGAAAAATCGATTTTATCTCGGATAATAACTTCAGAAAATGAAGATGTATGAAAATATCCGTATTCACACTCCATAAAAATTGACCCTGTTTGCTCAACCATACCATAGTAATTATGGATATTAGATATATTTGTCATACTATTTAAACGAATTTTAAACTTTTCATTACTTATTGATTCCTTTTCAAGAGATTTCCATCCTCCACCATGAATAAGAATAGCTTTATGCAAGGGTAGCTGTTGGCCAATAGATTCAAGCTCTAATATAAAATGCTTCCAAATGATAAAAGTAAATCCGAATACGAGTATCTTACTTGATGCATGTTTTTTTATAAATTGGTTTACTCTATTAATATCAATAGACATATCATCATTTAATGCAAATTCTATATCACGACCAAACATAGAAAATCCAAGAATTCCAGCTGTTCTTGCAGAGAATTTTTTTCGGTCAGATATAGTAGATCTAGTATCAATCACCAACATAGGCATACGTTTATTACCGATAAAATCAGATACAATTTTCGATAAGATTTTTACTTGTAACCCAGCTGTATATTTATCAAGGAAAATATGTGATTTGTTTAATCCACTAGTGCCTGAAGATGTCATAGTTTTTACAACTTTATTCTTGGGCACACTAAGTAAGTCAAAATATTTGAAAAGTCTAACCGGTAAAAACGGCACCTCTTCTACTAAACTATATTTGGGCTTTTTTTCAGAAAGTTTTGTTACTAACAGCTGATACTCAGGGCATTTAGAGATATGATGTTCAGTTAACTTACTTAATTGTTCAAGTAAAAAATCAAGTTTTTTATCTTTTTTAATTCCAAAAGGCAATATATCAAACCACTCTTTCATAACTACTAATCTAATAATTTATAATTAATCTTACCTGTCTCAAGTCGCGGAAACTCTTTTATAGCTTTCACAGATATTGCTAACATATTTATCCCAAGGCTATTTGCTACATCTATTCTTAAGCTTTTAACTGACAATTTGGGAGTATCAACAACATACAATGTTAAATCATTGTCGTTACCAATCGCAACACATACATAACCTTTATCTAAAACCATCTTTTCTAACGAATCTAGCGATATACGAACTCCAAATATTTTAACAAAGCGATTTTTCCTGCCCTTGATATAAAAAAAACCATCCTTATCAAAAGATGCTAGATCTCCAGTTCTTAAGATGCCTTTATTAATATCTCCAAGTGATAAGTCATAAGTTGTTTCAGCATACCCCATAGATACATTTTTACCCTTGTAAAACAACTCTCCTACGGTATTACTTTCAGTAATAGTCCTGCCTTTATCATCTTCAATCCAAAGATGTCCTCCAGGTATAGCAATACCAATACTATTTGGTTTGCTGTTGGTATTTTTAGTTGGTAAATACGATATTCTTGCAGTTGCTTCTGTCTGGCCATACATTGTATAAAACTCAATAGATCTAGATTGACATTCATCATAGACTTTTTTTATTTTTTTGTCATCTAGTTTGCCACCTGCTTGTGTCATTTTCTTTATTGATGAAATGTTTAATCTTTCGAATCCAAGTCTCAACATTATTTCATAATTATATGGGACGCCGGCAATACTGGTAACAACTTTATTATCAATAGTATTCCAAAATTCCTTTTCCATCATTGAACATTTTGTCAATACAATAGAGCCTCCTGAATAAAGGTGACTATTTATAACTGATAGCCCATATGAATAATTAAATGGTAATGAAGTTATTGCACGATCATTGGTATTAATATTAAGATACTTAGATATTGAAGACGCGTTGGAAGTTATGTTACTCCTAGAGAGTCTAACCAATTTGGGAGATCCAGTAGATCCTGATGTAGTTAGAAGTAATGCAAGATCTTTGTGCAAACTATGGTTAATCGAATTTTTCCTCTCAAAAATCCCATATTTGCCGAAATTATGAATCAACTCTCCAAAATAATTGTTATCTTTTGTCATTATCTTGCCAAATATGAATTTAGGGTCATATGTTTTTATTAACAAAGATAAATTATAATTATCTAGATTAGAACTAAGAAGTAGTGGAACAGCAGTAATTTCAAGAGATGCTAAATAACAAACTAATGAAAAATAATCATTTCCTCCGATAATAAAGATAATTGAACGGTGTTTTATATATTGCTTAAATTTATCTATTTCTTGATATAGCTCATCGTATGTTATATCTCTATTATTCTCTGTAATAATCGAGATATCAGATAGGCTCTTAGGGTTAATTAAAAACATAAAAATAAATAATTTAACTAATTAAATCCCAAGCAACCGCTGTCCCTTTTTTAGCATTCTTATTTATTTTTTTTCCAATAATAATGTCGAAATATTTTGGTGGTAAGCCTAACCCTGGGCGTAGAATCTTTATATTGTCTTTTGTAAAAAAATCATTAGATCTCATATCATTAGATATATAAATAGATCTTCTAAATTTTTTTGACTTATCTTCACTATCTACACCTCCGTATATAACCTCTCCAAGGGACTGCCAAGCCCTTTCTGTTTCGACAACTAATGATTTAAACTCTCTAGGTTCAAGTGAAAACGAACTATCCACACCCCCATCTTTTCTAGCTAATGTAAAATGCTTTTCAATAACAGTTGCACCATGGGCAACTGCTGCTACTGAAGTACCAATACCCATAGTATGGTCTGACAAACCAACCTCACATTTGAATAATTCTCTCATATTAGGGATAGTTAAAATATTACTATCTTTTGGTGTGGCTGGATAAGTACTAGTACATTTTAGTAAAACTAAATCACGACAGCCTGCATTACGTGCTGTATCAACAGCTTCTCCTATCTCTGCAACTGTTGCCATTCCAGTCGAAATAATGATTGGCTTACCAGTTGATGCAACTTTTTTTATTAATGGAAGGTGATTATTCTCAAAAGAAGCAATTTTATAAGCTGGTACATTTAATTCTTCAAGAAAATCAACTGCTGTCTCATCAAAAGGAGAACTAAAACAAATCATTCCTAATTCATTTGCCCGTTTAAATATTGTTTTATGCCATTCCCAAGGGGTACATGCTTTATTATATAAATCATATAATTTCTCCCCTTTCCACAAGCTGTTATCATCGTTAATAGAGAAATCATCATCATTTAAATCAAGAGTCATAGTATCTGCAGTATATGTTTGCAGTTTTAATGCATGAGCACCTGCATTTGCCGCTGCCTCCACAATTTCTAATGCTTTATCCAATGATTGATTATGATTACCTGACATCTCTGCAATTATTAAAGGGCTATGACCCATACCGAGTGCTTTATTATTTATATACATATGAACTTATAAAAGCTTATTCCATGTCAATAAGCATGAACCCCAAGACAAACCTACACCAAAACCAGATAGGGCAATTAAATTATTATTAGAAATAATAGATTGATTATCAGCATTTTTTAGAGCAATAGGTATGCTTGATGAAACTGTATTACCTGTTTTGCTTAAATTTATATACATTTTACTATCTGGTATATTTAATACTCTTTGTAAATTCTTTAAAACAATTCTACTTGCTTGATGAAAAACATACAAATCAATTTTGTCTTTGTCTATTTTATGTTCTTCCAATAGTTTATTCATACTTTCTGGTACAGTTGACATAGTAAACATAAAAACAGAAGATCCATCCATATACAATTTAGGTGCTTTATTATTTTTTAAAAACCCAGATCTTGATGCTCCATTTTTTATTATTAACTTTTCATATCCAGAACCGTCTGTTCCAAAATCAAAGGGGCCGACTGTGTGATTATTTGAGATCGTTACAACAGTTGCCGAAGCAGCATCACTAAAAATAGGTCTATTTGTCCGATCATTTTTATCTATATATTTACTATAAGTATCGGCACAAACAATTAATATTTTTTTACCTAAACCCGAGTTTATATATGCTGATGCCATAGATAATGCGTATATAAAGCCAGAACAACCTAAATTTAAATCAAAGCACTTTGTAGTGGTGCCTAATGAAACCCTATCTTGAATAACACATGATGACGATGGTAAAAAGTAATCTTGTGATTGTGTTACGAAAATAAGAGTATCTATACTATCTCTATTTATTTTTTTAAAAATTTTTTCACAGGCTTTACATGCCAAGTCAACTGCCGTAGTATTTTTGGAAGAAATCCACCGTGTACTAATACCTGTTTTTTCTTCAATGTCATCTATCCTCCAATCTGGGTTATCTTTTTTAAGGTCTGAACCTGATTCCTGTATTTCACCAAGATAGTACTCTATAGCTTCAATTTTTACATTAAACTCAGTCATCAATATTTTTATTTAATAAATCAACAATTTCTTTAACAGAAGTTGCTGTAGCCAAATCAGATATTTTTCCTGCTTGACCATTTAACCACTGATCTAAAGCCACCAATATGCTTAAATGCGCAAGTGAATCCCACTCCTCAATACTCTCACTAGAAGAATCGATAGTAACTAGACTACTTTTCATGTCTAGTGCGTTACTGATTATATTAATAACCTTATTTTCATCTATCATAATACCGCTCCTTATTTTTTTATTGGATTATATGCTACATAAACATCTGTATACCAAAGTATAAGACCAAATTTCTCTTCATATTTAATATAGCCCTTCTTATGTAATTCATTCAACCTATCCAGATAAGGTTTCATTTCATCAGGAAGTGCCCATAGCTTATGACTAAGCCTCTCAACACATTCAAAAACATCAGAAGCACATGAAATTATTCTGTCAACATTTGACAATGACAATACAGGGAAAAAAAACTTACCTCCATCTGATAAGTAAGACGGAGCTTGTCTTATTGCATTAACCACTAAATCTGCGCCGTCTTTACCTGAATTGCACATTGTATTTTTAAACCATGGGCTTATTTCTGCAATTTCTTGTGATATTCCAGAAATATCATCTATTATATAATCAAACTTTTTGTCTACCCACGGAGAAAATATTTCGCCATCTCTAGCATCACACTCTATATTGTTCTTTTTTGCATTTTCCCTTACTAGCTCAACCGCATGGTGGCTTATGTCGGAGGCATATAATTTGGAAGAAACTTTACCCATCCTATAGAGTGAAAACCCAACAATACCCGACCCACATCCTAAATCAAGTAAAGTTCCTGGTTTGATTAAATTAGTTGAAACTGCCTTTATAATCTCTTCACTAGTGCCTGTTGGTGCAAATACATTATCATGTAATTCAATAATAATTTCTTCTTTACCTTCAATGTCATACCTATATTCTTCACCCACAATTCTAAACCCCACCGTCTATTGTTATAACAGAACCATTAACATAATCTGAACTAATAATAAATTTTATAGCATTACTAATGTTTACAATATTACCAACTTTTTTAGATGGTATTTTTTCCAATATTTCTTTTTTCACCTTCTTACTTAAATCTAAATAAAGTCCAGCATTAAAAGCACCTAAAGATATAATATTAGATGTTATGCTAAAAGATGCGTATTCTTTACTTAAGGTTCTCGACATTCCTAGAAGGGCTGTTTTACTTGATGAATATGCTGCTGTACCTATATCACCCGCCTCGCTCCCTTTAGAAGAAAGAAAAATCACTCTACCCCATCGATCCCCCATCATTATTTTTAGGATGTGTTTTGTAAGTAAAAAAGAACCCTTTACATTAACATCAAAAATAGCTTGCCAATCACTAGAGTCAATATTTACCATTAATTTGTCACTCTTGACTGCAGCGCAATGCACTAATGTAATATTCGACAACTCTGCTCTATATTTATCAGTAAATTCAATTATTTGATTTTCATCCTGTAAATCAATTTGTTCATACAATATGCCTTTATTTTTATTAGTTGGCTTATTAGTGTTATATAGGCCAACAATACTATCAGTCATAGAAAGATCATTCGATATAACCGAACCAATTCCACCTGAAACTCCTGTAACTATAATCATTTCAGTGCAAATTCCTTAACAATACTATCTTTCCTTCCATTCCATCCATCTCTTGTCATTGAAATCATTAAAATATCATCACAATCCTTAATAACCTTAAAACCACACTTTTCATGTATTCTCAAAATATTTCTATTATCAGGAAAAACTTCACCCCAAATAGTGTGAATGTTATGCTTAAAAAACATCCTATCTATAATTTTTATTTCAGCAAGAACACCGAGTCCAAGGTTTTTTATTTTTGGTGATAAATACATGCCCCATGTACATGACATTGTATTTTTATCTATTTCTTTAATACCTACCACGCCCATTTTCTTTCCTTCATATTCAATAATCATCCATTCACATGAAACATCATTCACAGTCTCATAAAACCATTTTTCATGCTCCATGAAAGAAATAATATGTTGATTCTTCATTTTATTTCTTACGTTACTGTCATTTCTCCATTGTAGAATCATTTTAAGGTCTTCATATTGGACCTTATTGAAACTCATTTTACTTAGTGATAACATGCAATTATATTTACTAGTAATTTTTACTTCACACTACTAAAATCAAGCAATGCATTAACAACAAAAGTAGAGCCTTGGCCTGGGCAAATCTCCATACAACGCTTTGTATGATAGTCAATATCATTACAATTTAATTTTCTTTCAATGGCAGAAACAATATCAGTCTTTGTAACTGCTTCTATATCACCAATCAAATCAATTAAGCCTAACTGGTGTAAATAATTATTTACTACTCGTTGGTTATCTGCAAGAGTGATAATCAACGATGGCAAGCCAAGACAAAACCTTTCCCATGTTGTGGATCCGCCTGCACCAATTGCTAAATCTGCCTTCAATATCAAAGGCGCTAGTGATTGTAGGTCTGAATATAATTGTACATTAAGTATATTATCTATCTGATTTTTAATTTTCTCATAGTATAGGCTTTGTTTTGACATTACCACATCTACACTAAATGATACATCGACTAACTTTAAGGCTGCAAGTGTTAAACCAGTCAGATTATACTGATCAACACCTCCAAAAAATATTAGAATATTACTTGGAGGTTGTTGTCTAGGTTGCACCTGTTTACGCAATTGAGCATAATCTGATTGTAGAAGTGCATATTTGGGCCCTAACAATTGAATACAGCGCTCAGAAAGTTTCCCGTGATAACGGGTTGATATATCTTTAAATAGATTTTGATCTAGTAACACATCGCAATCATGACTGCGATTAGCTAGATCATCAATTACCATGATTTTTTTAGTATACGGCCTGAGCCTTTCTTCCCATTTATAGTCTAATGCATAATGATCTACAATCAACCAATCTACTTCTATATTAGTAATTACTTGGATAGTTTCATTAGCATCTGTTGACTGTTTAACACTGAGCCACTCTTCATATCTGTCTAGATTTTTTACTTGTTTAACAATATTAGGGGTAGGCAATGAATGCACTTTAAATCCTTTGCTGCTTATCTGTTCAATCATGTTCCCTGGATGGGTCCGTGTAACAAACTCTACGATTACTCCTGAATCACGGAGTGCCACTGCAAGTGTGAGGCAGCGCATGACATGCCCAGACCCAATTTTTTTAGATGAGTCGGTTCGTATAACAATTTTCATTATCAATCAATCTCTAACTGTAATTGCTGCTTCTAGTTTTGTATATCATAACTCTAGATTTTCAACTGCCAATACAATAAGTTAATATCAGTTTAACCGCTTGAATCCAGAGTGACAAATAGGGCCGTTTAACAATTCACTTGGGTCTCTACCATCTTCACACTCTTTAATCAATGCAAACTGTGGATCTAATACGTTGAAATAACCATCTAGCACATCCTGTTTATGTTCTGTACTAACATAAACACTATTTGATGCTAAATATCCTCTAGATAACATATTTTGTGTGATTATTGTTTTGTACGCAAGTGCATTATCACTTTGAATAGTAAAGCCAGTTAATGATGGAATACCCCAGTGAGATATCTTAATACTATGCTTATCTGCTAGTTGTTGCCAGCCATCACGTATCTTTAAACCTGTACTTGTAATCTGTTCCCAAGACTTTTCACGCTCCATAACCTCTAGTGTCTTGAGTGCCGCTGTCGGTCCGATGCGCTCCGTCCAAAAGGTACTACTAATAAAGGTTGATTGTGCTGCCTCCATAACTTCTCTACGGCCAATTATAGCTGTAATTGCGTAACCATTACCTAGAGCTTTACCAAAAATTGCAATATCAGGCTCTATACCATATTTCTTATGTAGACCGCCAAATGTCTCCCTAAATCCAGAAGTACATTCATCAAAGACAAGGACTATCTTTTTTTCTGTTGCTAATTTTCTAACTTTTTCAAGAAATCCATCTTTAGGCGGTTCATTACGTTGCACTTCCATTTTAATCACACCAATATCATGATCATCTACAAGTGCCTTAAGCTCTGAAAAATTATTATACTGAAAAGGAATTGTTGTATCTTTTAAGTTACGGGGCACTCCTTTTGGATCTAGGCCTGGTAGCAGGTGCCCATCTAACGACTTATCATTGCCCAGGTTAGCAGAGAGGTACCAATCATGCCACCCATGATAGCCACAAATAGCTACCTTATCTTTTCCACTAGCAGCACGAGCAATACGAATCGCAATTGCATTTGCCTCCCCTCCAGAGCGTGCAAACCTTGCCATATCAGCCCATGGATGCATATCTATTAATTTTTCCGCTAGATAGATTTCTTCAGGACAATTTAAAGTGGACATATTGCCAGACTGCACTGTTTTCATAACCGCCTCATCAACCTCAAAGTGACTATAGCCAAGAATATTAGTGCCAATACCCATAATTGACATATCGATAAATTTATTGCCATCTAGGTCCCAAATGTTACACCCTTTTGTTTTACTATAATAGGCTGGCCATTGATCAGGCAGGAACATTTCAGCACGCTTTGAGAGAAGCATATTACCACCAGGTATTACTTTTTTTGCTCGTTTCCAAAGTTTTTGCCCTGTGCCCATTACCGCCCCTTCATTACGATTAATATGTTGATTTTCTACAAATATGTCTGGTTGTGAGTATTTGAGTTGCAACACTTCATCCCAAGAAAAATCGATTCTTGGTGAAAAATGTTCGAAAATAGATTTAACAACTTGATAATCTTCTGGCTCATCAACTGTCCAACGCTCATTTGAATAATCTTTACTATTAGTAAAATTTACAACTTTAAATTTTTTAGATTCACGAATAAACGGTGTGACATGCTCACGATCAGTTGTTGTTTTTGCTTCTTTCCATGCAATTTTTAATGAAGAAGAAGAGAATACTTCAACATCTAGACCATCAGGATAAGTTGGCGGACATGCGTTAGATACATAATCTGCACCACTTGATTCATATGCCTCAATAACAGCATCCACAATTTCTGAATCTATTAATGGACAATCTCCAGTAATCCTAACCACCGTATCCGACTCATGAGACATCGATGCTTGATAAAAACGATCTAAAACATCATTTTCGCTGCCTCGAAAAACAACATAACCTAACTCAATTATATGCTCTACCAAAGGTTGGTTTTTCACATCAGTCGATGTTGCAAGTATAATTTGATCTATCTTTTTAGATCGGCTTAAACGGGAAAATAAAACCTCAATCATTGGTATTTGCTTACCTAGTGGTAACATTACTTTATTTGGCAAACGTGTCGACCCCATTCGCGCTTGTACTATTGCAATTATTTTCATAAAATTAGCTTAAGTACTCTTTAACTATTATTTTTGCTGCACGTGCGCCTGCACCACCTTCATATGCTGAAAAATAATCTACAATCATTTTTTTTCGAAAAACTTCCTTATTCCTCCATAAATACTCAATTTCATCAACAGGTTTTGAAAGGAAATCTTTAAGCTTAATATGAAAATCATCGTCAGCATTATCAAAAACAAACAAACCCTTAGAAAGACTTGCGTAGGCATCTACAGCTAAAGGTCCAGTTTCCCTCTGGTTAATAAAAATAACGGGTTTTCTTGACATAACCGCCCAACCCAGTGTACTTGTAGCACAAGTAGTTACCAATATACGATAGTTAGAAATTAAATAACGCATATCAATTTTCTCTGTAAATAGATCTAAATTCTTAGTATTTAATACATCACTTAATACTGGATCTAAGTCAGTATATCTATGATTATCTACTGGATAGGTTTTATAAAGCACTTTATGGGGAAGCTTTCCTAAAACTTTTGTAACTATTTTTTTCTCAAATATTGCTTTTCCATAATCAGTATTTGACGAAATAAAATGTCCAATATTGCCCTGATATAGGTTAGTAGAAATATAAACAATGGGCTGTAAAACACTGCTTGGACTACTAGTAGACTTCATCCTAATATGTCTTGAAGATGCCCCTACCACATGATGACAAGCTTTATCAAAATGACTTTTACTCTGACTTTGGGAGCCTTTTCTATTATAATAAAACACGGCATCAGAAACACTATTTTCAAATAAAATGCTCACACTATCATGCCACTTACTTATCTCTGTAGTTACACCATGACTAACCGCAATAAGTGGGATGCTGCGCAGATTGCACACATATGAAAGAGCCTGTCCATATAAATTTCCAGGCGCACTAGTCATTAGAGAGGTTTTTATATTTTTATCAACTACAATCGACTTTTTGAGATGATGCGTAAACTGATCGAAAGTTTCCATTTTTTTCTTTATATGCTCTTTGAATAACGACATAACAACCTCTTCTGCAGGCTTTACCACCCACTGTCTTACTCTTTTTTGCATAATAGGCAAGATAACACTATACAACTCTGAATAATCTATTTTTGGTATATTTTTGTTATTTATATGTGGGTATTTAAATTCTTCAACCTTAACTCCTTTTAGAATAAGCGAAGAAGCAATATCTATTATCAACTCATTTTCTCTATAAATTAATAACTTTCTTCTGAAAAGCCGGTCTGGAAGTAACGGCATTATTTTCATAACTAAACGAAAAAATAACGCTTCCATACCAGCTAATTTGTAGCGACTCCATTTTGATAATTTTTGTTCATTAAATATGTTGTATTCATCTGCATCAATTTGATAACCAACAATTGAAAAATTCTTATTTTTTAACAGTAGAACATCCCAAGGGGAATTCAAACTATTACTCACCGAACTGTCTTTATCTCCAACACGTATAAACAATCTAGAATCTAGAAAATCATTCTCATCTAAACAGGCCGCTTTATAAAGTAATCTTTGAAATGTAACTGCAGATTTTGTAGCAACAATTGCAGCATCACGTCCAATTCCATTAACGCCTAATGATTCATCAAATATATTTTCAGATAATTCCTTAACTGTACGTAGAAACCTTTTTTTTTCTTCAACAGACCATCTTTTTTCAACATGTTGAATATTGGCCTTCTTTTCCCATAACATCGATGGAGAGCTTGTTTTGACTACTGCTGAATCTGACAGGCCGTCTTTATAGGCCTGCTTTAAGGCTTTCATGCTGTCACAAAACACAACATCGTATTCACACAGATTACCTAACTTGGTCTTATTTATCATTTCGAGTAAACGCCTGCCTCCCAGTTTGATGGATTAAGAAAAATTGGATCATTTATTGATAAATTATGTAATTTGTTTTTATCAATAAATGATGGTGATATGTTAATAATTTCAGATAATTGTTCCAATGAATTAACACCAGTCACAATTTTGTCAATCTCATCAATACTATTTACAAAATCCATAGCAAGTTGCAATACACTAATGTTTTGTTTTTCTGCCTCTTTGTGAATCATCTTCAATGTTTCTTTAATAGGATTAAACCAAGGGTGAATGGAGTTTAATGGCATTAAAAGCAAGCCTTGTAGAAAAATACTTCTTGCATGAATCTCTACACCAAGCTTTTTTAGTTTATCAAGATGTCCACTTTTGACAAGTCTTTGATCAATTATACTGACAGGAAGTTGCACTAAATCTACCGGGTAATTATCTAAAACAATATCAATTTGTTCGCTGTCATATACAGAAACACCTATTTTTTTTACAGCACCACTCTCTTTAAGTTCGGTCATGACTTTAAACAGCTTCTCGCCACCAGGCAAGAAAAGATCATCGCAGTTATGTACCAATAAACCATATATTGACTCCTGACCTAATATTTTTTGCGACAAATTAAAAGTTTCAATGAATTTATTTATTTGTTTATTGTCAATACAACCGCTTTTAAAATGCGGGGTTTTGGTTACAATATCAAAACATTTGCCATTATTATCGTGAATAAAATTACCGATAATTTCTTCCGAGTTTCCATATAACGGTGCGGTATCTAATGTCTTAATCCCCTTTTTAAGTGCATACTGCAATATTTCTTTTACTTCAGAATCACCAACCTTTCCTAATTTATTTGATACACCATAAGGTAGGCCAAATTGAACGGCTCCTAATGCAATTTTCATATTAGTTATTAATAACTAGAGTATCAACTCTATTTGTATGATTTATATTATCGGCACCTATTTTAATATCCAAATAAAATTTACTATTCCCGCCAAAACCCGCTTTAAAACCACTAATATTAATATTTTTTTTAGTTGGAGGGTTATCTGAAGGGTGATTTTTAAAATTTTGCTCACCAACTTCAAACCATTTGCAGCCAATTTTTTTCGCATGTAGAATTGCTGTCCACATAATTGAATGAAAAAGAGGCTTATGAAACATATCACGACGAGATGCTGAACTTCCATAAATGCAATTCATCTCACTATAACTAAAATACCCAGCTGTTACCAAATCTCCATCCAAATCTCCAAAAACTACAAACGCTTCATTATTTTGTATCGACTCAAATTGCCTCTGCCAACTCTCTATAGATCTAGTTTCACGCCCAGAAACACACCTATGCAACTCGCGAAACTTTTCCATATGCTGCTGAGTAATATTATCATTTGTTAAAATTTTTGGACTCATTTCTTTTAAACCGTTATTTACTAAACTGGAATAACTCTTTCTTATCCCTTTCCATAGTGAAGCTTCGTCCAAACAAAGGTCAATTACCTTGGAAAATACAGGGGTTGCAACAGCGCCTTTTTTTAGTAAATAATTAGTCAAGAAAGATGCATTTCCATTAATAAAATAATCTCTATACCAAACATTTCCATTTGCCTGATCCAGAATTTTGTCAAACTCACAAAGAAACTTTTTTTTTGCCCTTGTAGTTAATCCAAATTTTTTTTCAATTAAAATACATGGGGCCTCATAAAAAACCAACTCACTCATCTTATTTAATTCTACAACCGCTCCAAAAAAAATAGCTGCAGGCTCTTGCTCCCAATTCAGTACAAATGACGCATCGCTTATTTTTTTATTTTCATCTAAAGGGCGCTGCCTATAATAGGCTAACTTACATTCACTATATATAGATGACCTCCATGCATCGTCAATTTTAATTCTTCTTAGAAGACTCCAGAATTTATCATCTTTAAGATGAACTACATTATTCATTAAATATATATTTTTGCCATTCTTATTACATCAATATATTTACCTTTTATAAATATATCGTCTTTAAACACACCTTCTACCAAAAACCCACTTCCCTCATATAGACTTATCGCACTACTGTTATATTTAGCAACATTAAGCGATATTTTTCTTAGATTTAAAAAATTTACACCATAATCCAACATCATGCTAAAACTTTCTTGGCCATATCCTCTTCTTCGCTGCTTCTTCTCACCAATATACACCCAAATTACAGCCTTTCTATTTTTATAATCAATATCACTATATCCTATATTGCCCTGTATCTTTCGTTTCAATCGAAAAAATTATTTTTACTTTAGATTGTATTACACCTTCATACCATTTATATTCTTCAGTCTTTGTAATCGGAAGGTAAGTTAAAAATAGTTCTTGGAAATTTGAATTGTTAATCCAATTCAAATTTTTTTCCAGATCATTTTTTTCAAATGGCCTTAAAACAACCTTATCTCCATACAACATACAGTACACCTCTATTAATAAAATTTATGGGTCATGACAACTTAAGCGACTCTTTTCTAAAGATTCCAAGCAAAATTTTGTAAATATTTTGCTTGCGATTATTGAATCTAAATTCGCATTCTTTTAGGTGTAAATTAAACATCTTTTTATCCATTCCTTTAAATTTTACCAGTCTTATTTTGGCATAACCCCAAAATGATTCTATGCCGTTAATATGAGAGTTTCCCCTGGCAAATTCATTCTTGCTATGATGTACTCTAAAATGCTTCTTATAGCCAAAATCTACTAAACCATTATACCCGCGCCACCCATCTGAATGGATAACGCTATCAATACTAGTCTTACCCTTAATAATCCTTTGTAGAGTAGCACTCTTACAGTTTGGTACTATTTCTGTATACACCTGATCGCCTCGTTTTAATAAGCCAAATACTATCGTTTTACCTCTGGCACCACGGCCGCGTTTTCCGCGGACGCGCCGTGCGCCAAAGTATGACTCATCAACTTCAATCTGCCCCACTAATGGATCAGACTGGAGCAAGGATAAATCTAAAATTCTAAGTCTAATAGCGGTTAAATATTTGTTAATTGTTTGCCTGCTTAAATGTGTTAAATTAGAGATTTGAGTTGCGCTCAAATCCTCAGAAAATAACAAAATTATTTGTCTAAATTTAGCCTCTGAAATACGTGAACGAATTACATACTTGTTTTTTATTTTCATGACGGTACTTTAACAGGTTTTTAAACATGCTTAAGTTGTCATGACCCTAAATTAAATACAGCTTTAGCAGCATTATTTGTAGCAACTGCTTCGATGACTGCGACAGCAACTGAAGTGGGTGGAACCTATGTTACAGC
>ENA-OREN01002077-OREN01002077.1-marine-metagenome-genome-assembly--contig:-NODE-2077-length-21421-cov-5.040761_pt1 | contig 21421 bp, 19 predicted proteins | sample MGYA00248624_ERZ508555 | MGnify/ENA primary metagenome ERZ508555 (study PRJEB26222, sample SAMN06267773) | marine metagenome | isolation source: Saanich Inlet, British Columbia, Canada | place...
TGGCCAACTTGAATTACGCTTCTCAATGTAACTACTCGAAGAATATTAAATAAAACACCTAGCGGGAAATAGCTTGATGGTAATTTACTAAAGATAATATAATATATAAATAATGCTATTTTTCTCATATAATTAAACCTAACAAGCTAATTAAGAAAAGTTTTTTCATATATAAAACTAATAACATTTTTGGGATAATTAGAATTGTCAGGCCCAATATATTTTTTTACAAATTTTTTATATTTATTTTGGTCGATATAAAATATTTTATCAGTATTATTTAAATTGGTCAGTTCTTTAACTGCCATACATTTGCCTATACCCATACTTATGAAGCCAAAAGAATCCTGAAAGTCAAAATCTACATTTGGTAAATTTATGAATAAAATAGGTTTATTATATTTAACAGCATTCAAAAGTAATGTTGAACTAAAAAAACATATAACCAAATCACTATCAACAATTAGTTGCCCCGGATCTACATTTTTTAACACTAATGGTTTTTGAGAATTTCTGAAATAGGTATTAATCACTTTTTCATTTTCAAGGGGATGCAATTTTATTACAAAGTCGTTTTCTTTTTTAAAGCGATCAAATAACTTATTAAATATTACTTTTTCATTATTCTGACTTACAAGGCCATCATTCCTTAAATTATTAGTTATTAATAAAATTTTTCTTCGTTGATTATTATTCCTTACATTTTTCTTTAATGGTAAACCTATTATTTCTATCTTTTTTTTATCATAGTTGAAATGTTGGATTAGATAATTTTGATCATAAGCAGAATAAACAAAGGCATAATCACAGACAGATAGTTTTTTATATCCCTTAATAGGTATTGTCATCTTTACCGGATATAAAAAATTTTTAATAAATTGTAAGCCATAACCCAGAATATCCTTTTTATCTTTAAAATCGGAAAATAATTTGACATATAAATAAAAAAACTTACTATATTTTTTTATTGCCGTATTAAATATATATGAAACTGACCCTCTTTTTAAAAATATTTTTGCTCCATCCGTAGTTTGGTAATTTATTCTTAAGCCATGTTGAATATAAAATATTTTAATTCTCAATACTTTACATAATTGTATAAAAAATATGTCCATAATTGAAAAAAAGTTAAATAGAATGAATGCATCTGCTTTTGCTTTCATAAATAACACAGGAAAGTTAAGACACTCTAGAATATTTACAAATTTTACATTATTGTATTGGAAATCAGCCTTGTTCCCATCCATATAAAAAACGATATGGTTACCTTTGCTCTCTTTCAAAAAAGGTAATATATGTATATCGAATCCATTTATTGAAGGAATAAAATAACAAATATTCATTACAATACAGTATGGTCAAATAATTTCTTATAGGCATTTTTCATATTTTTCTCACTATAGTTTTCAAAACAATAGTTTTTTGCAGAAGCCCCCATCCTTTTTGCTTTATTTTTGTCATTATATAATACTTCGACTAAATGAGTTAATTCCATAGGATTGTTTAAATCAAATAAATAACCTGTATCACCATGTTGAATCAACTCTTTGTGACCATCTATTTCAGAGACAATTATAGCGCCACCTAATGCCATTCCTTCTATCACAACTCTAGGGAGTGCCTCCCCACGACTCGGGTGGATTATTAAATCTGCCACGCACAAATAATCTAACGCATTACTTTTATGGCCTAAAAAAATAATATCCTTTGCTAAACTGGAGAATTTTGAATGGTTTACTAAAGATTTTCCCCATTCTGAAGTATAATTGCCAACAAAATAAAGTTTCGCTTTAGGACATAATTTTTTAATATTATCAAATTGTTTAATTAGTATATCTTGACCTTTTACTTCCTGAACACTACCAACTTGAACAATGTTGTAATTACTATTTTTAAATCCAACCTTTTGTTTTATATCTTTTTTATTAATGACTCCATTAATTTTCTCTTCATCTATTTTTTGGTTCAAAATATTTTTCAATGATTGTGTATATTGACTCATCCATTTATTTATTAGTTTTGGGTGTTTAATAATAAAAGGAGCCATACCAAGACCTGTGGAATTACCAATACCAAGATGCTGTTTAATGTTATTATTTAACTTAACAGCTTTTTCAGGATTTTTTTTCTTAGCTACGTGCTCTACTAACTCAACACTAAATTCACGTATAAGATAAACAGCCAACATTTCTGCTCTAAAGGGTTGTTTAAAATCTGTTACCTCTTTAGTGTTTGAAAAATCAGATAAGCCAAATTTCCCACTTCCGTAAACAGCTGTAGTTCTTAGAATGTATCCTACTTTATTTATTTCATTTAAATCCGGCTGCTCTCCTTTTGATAAACAATTAACAACGTATTTAAATAACCGAACACTTTTATTAGCTCTACTCAAAATTAACTCTTTTGATGAGTTCCGTCCAGATTCTTGAAGAGGAACATTTTCTTTTAACCTAGTAAGTTCTTTTTCATCTAACTTTCCATTAATGAGTGAATAAGCCGTATCCCATTTTTCAGCAATTACTCTGTCACTTCTGTCTTCATTTGCTAGGTGCTGAGAGAAGCAAACAAGAGAATAAATATTTTGATTAATTGCTATTTCATACACAACAGTTCCATATCCTTGATCATTAAGATCAAATTTAGATTTTGTTATTTTCCAATTATCGTGAAGTAGCCTTCTAAGCATACTTCTAGAAAAACTAAGTCTAGATGGGTATCTTGACCCCATTTTATCCAAGGTCATCACATTTTGTGAATTCATGGTTTGTTGCAACATATGTAAATATATATAGTGAATAATTACTTTTTTCACTAATAGAAAAGAAAATATTAATATGAAAAATGAAAAAATACTAATTGATGGTTTAGAATATTGTAATTGGAATAGAGAATTATTTGAAAAAGCTCATGCTGGAGGCTTGAACGCTATCCATGTTACTCTTGTATACTGGGAGGATACCAATGAGTCATTTGAGAAAATTAATTATTGGGATAATTTAATTAAATCCAATAGTGATATTTTAGTTCATGTAAAAAAATCCTCAGACATTATTGAGGCAAAACAAAAAAATAAAATTGGTATTATTTATGGATTTCAAAATTCAGCCCCTATAGCAAACGATATTTTTCTAGTTGAAAAATTTTTTGATAAAGGTTTGCGTTTCATGCAGTTAACTTACAATAATCAAACTCCTATTGCTGGAGGTTGTTATGAAAAAAAGGATTCTGGTGTCTCACGTTTTGGAGAAATGGTAATTGAGGAGATGAATAGACTTGGATTAATTATAGATCTTAGTCACGCTGGTAAACAGACTTGCTTAGATGCAATAGAGTTTTCAAAAAAACCAGTTGCCATATCACATGCAAATCCAAATTTTTTTCACAAATCAATTAGAAATATTGATGATGATGTTTTAAAAAAATTGTCAAATAAAAACGGTTTCATCGGTCTTAGTCTTTATCCATATCATTTAAAAAATCATGGAGATTGTAAAGTGGAAGATTTTTGTGAGATGGTGAAACGTTTAATTAATATTATGGGTGAAGATAGTATTGGTATTGGTTCAGACTTATGTATGAATTGGCCTGATGAAGTAGTGATGTGGATGAGAAATGGAAAATGGACGAAAAAAATTGACTACGGTGAGTCGAAAGATAAAAATGCAAGCTGGCCTAAACAACCATTATGGTATTCAAAGCCTGAAGATTTGCCAACTTTAGTTGATGCTATGGTCTCTAATGGCTTAAATGAAAAAATAGCTTACAAAATTGGTGGCATTAATTGGCTAAACTTCATGAGTAGTCATTTTTAATTTTTTCTTGTTACATAAGTTGAGGCGGCAAGACTTATTAAGACAATAATAGTTCCTATTAATTGCATTAAATTTAAATTTTCATTAAGTATTAATACAGCTCCAAAAATTCCTGTAATTGGCTCTAAATATAAAAATAATGCTGTATTAGTCTGACCAATTCTTGGTATTGCTAATAATTGAAGAAATAATGCAATGGCATAAGAACAAGATGGAATTAATAATATTAAAAAAGTATTAAGCTCAACATTGAAATCTATTTTATAAAAAAGAGATAGAATAATGAAAAAAAAGATAGTGTTAAAAAAATTTATAAAAATATTTATTTGAATAGGGGTAATATTTTTTTTTGCCATACTTTGATTTGTTACAATCATGATTGATGCGCCTAAGGATGCAACTAAAGCAAAAAGTATCCCTTCAATTTTTAATTCTTCTGTCGAAGGACTTAAGGCAAAAAAAAGTCCAATAAATGTAGTTATAAATAAAAATTTAATTAAATTTTTTATTTTCTCTTTAGTTATAAATATTGAAATCACTAAAACAATAATTGGATATGTACAAAATATAATAATAGTAAGACTTACATTAATAAACGTCACTGATATTAGTAATCCTGTAGTAAGCATTACAGATGCAAGTGTAATTAATGCAAAATAATGAATATTTTTTTTATAAGTACTTAAAAGATTTTTTTGACTAGGAATAAGTGGTGAGACAATAATTAAGGCTACAATATATCGTAAAAATATAGCGAGTCCTATGCCAGCACCTAAATTATAAGCTGTTTTTGTTACAGGACCTATAATACCAAAAAAAACTCCTGCGGCTAAGGCAAACACAACCCCTAAAATATTCATAATTTCTAAATTTTTTTTTGACTAATGTCTTTATGACAGGTATTCACACTACAACAACAAAAAAAAATAAATTAAATGAATTCAGAAACAGAAAAAACTTTTGTAAAATTTGAGAAGATTGACAAAAGTTATGATGGTGAAGTTTTAGTTGTTAAAAATTTAAACCTAGATATCGCTAAAGGAGAATTTGTAACTATGCTTGGTCCATCAGGTTCGGGTAAAACTACAACATTGATGATGCTCGCAGGATTTGAAACCCCAACAAATGGGGAGATTTTTCTTGATGGTATGCCAATTAGCAAAATACCTCCTTATGAGAGAGAAATAGGGATGGTATTCCAAAATTATGCATTGTTTCCTCACATGACAGTTCAAGAAAATTTAGCTTTTCCTCTTGAGGTAAGAAAAATGTCAAAACAAGACACAAAAGAAAAAGTTCAAAAAGCTCTCGATATGGTTGAGCTTGGTGAATTTGGTACACGTTTCCCCGCACAGCTATCAGGAGGGCAACAACAAAGAGTAGCTCTTTCTAGAGCTCTCGTCTTTGAGCCAAGATTAGTTTTGATGGATGAGCCACTTGGTGCTTTAGATAAAAATCTAAGAGAGCAAATGCAATATGAAATAAAACATATTCACAATAGAATTGGTATTACGGTTGTGTATGTAACTCATGATCAAAGCGAAGCTTTAACAATGTCAAATAGAATAGCAGTTTTTAATGATGGGCTTGTTCAGCAATTATCGACTCCTGATATATTATATGAAAAACCTGAAAATTCCTTTGTTGCTCAATTTATAGGTGAAAATAACAGAATGACAGGAACAATAAAAAGTATGGAAAATAATTATTGCTCTGTGGAACTTGAGAATGGAGCAGGTATTGTAAAAGCTCTAAAAGTAAATGTTGGTAATGTAGGGGAAAAAACACAGTTATCAGTTAGACCTGAGAGAGTATCCTTAGGATCTGAAGGTAATGGAGAAAATGTATTCACTGGAAAAGTTGAGGAGCTTATTTATTTGGGAGACCATATTAGGGTTCGACTTGATGTATGTGGTAATAATGAGTTTATTGTGAAAGTTCCTAACGAAGGATCTTTTAATTATAATGAAGGTGATTTTATTAAGCTAAATTGGAATCCTGATGATATCAGAGCTTTAGATATTCCAAAATAACAGTATTTCATCAAATCTGCGTAATTTTTGCCCTTTTTTTTAACTTTTCTACATGTTAAGAGGTTTATATATATCGACATATAATCTTAAGATTAAATAAATTTAAAACAGGAGGAAACATATGTCAAAATTACTTAAAGTTTTCTTGTTAGCATCTTTCGTTGTTGCTTCTTTTTCTGCTAAAGCAGTTACAGTTGCATCATGGGGTGGAGCTTACACAGAAAGTCAACAAAAAGCATACGCTGACACTTACTCAGATCCAAGCTCAATTCAGTTTGAGAACTATAATGGCGGTCTAGGTGAAGTAAGAGCGCAAGTAGAGAGTGGAAGTGTAACTTGGGACATCATTGATGCACTACCAAGTGATGCGATTACAGGTTGTGATGAAGGTTTGTTTGAAGATATTTCTTCTGAAATCGCTTCAAATGCAGTTCCAGGACCAGACGGTGAGTCAATGTTAGAAGATATGGAAAACAACGGCCTTGAGTATCACTCAGGTTGGGATTGTTGTGTTCCTCAAATTTTCTGGACTTACGTTGTGTTCTTTGACCCAGATGCATTTCCTGGTGATAAACCAAGTAGTATGGCTGATTTCTTCGACGTGGAAAAATTTCCAGGTAAAAGAGGTATCCACACTTGGGCAACAGGTGTAATTGAAAAAGCTATGGTTGCTGATGGTGTTAAACCAAATGCAGTTCCAACAGTTTTAGCTAAACAAACTGGTGCAATTGATAGAGCATTTGAAGTTATGGATAGAATTAAAGATGACGTCGTATTCTGGTCTGCAGGCTCTCAACCACTTGAATTAGTAAAAAGTGGAGAAGTTGTAATGGCTATTGCTTATAATGGTCGTGTAGGTGCAGCTAACCTTGCTGAAGGTGAAAACTTTGAATATATTTGGGAGGGTCAAGTTCTTGACCAAGAATATTTATGTTTATTGACAGGCGCTCCTAACAGAGATGCGGCTTTGGATTTCATGTGGCACGCATCAACTCCTGAAGCACAAGCTGAACAAGCAAAATATATTACTTATGGACCAATGAGAGCATCTGGTATTCCGATTATTGAAGCTGGAGAACCATTTGGACCTGGTGGTCAAGCAATCATGCCTCATATGCCTAATACGCCTGAGCGTTTAAAGGTTTCAATCGTTAGTGACCCACAATGGTGGTCTGATTACGGTGCAGAAATTAATGAACGTTATGCAGCTTGGATGGGTAACTAAGGTTGCTTAAGTAACTAAAATAATTTAATTTAAAGGCGAGATTTATCTCGCCTTTTTAATTGGGAGGTTTCTATTTCTACTGCTGAATTATTAACTACAGATGGTATTCCATTAAAGCAAAGCTTAAAAAAAGCTGAACGCAAAAATAAAATAAGAGCGTTTCTTTTAGTTTTTCCTTTACTACTTTTTATAATCGTAACTTTTGTAATGCCAATCGGTGATATGTTACTTAGAAGTGTTGATGATTCTCAAATTAACACAGTCTTCCCCAATACATTTAATGAGTATAAAAAATGGGATAAAAAGAAAGATGAACTACCTCCAGAAGAAGTTTACAAAGCTTTATTTGAAGAATTAGCTTACGGTGAAAAGATTCAAGTAGGAAGAGCTCTTACGAGAATGAATTATTCTAAGTCTGGTTGGAAAAGTCTTATTAAAAAAACATCAAGAGAAATAAAAAAAATTGTAAAAAAAAATGAATTTCCCGATTCATACAAAAACTTTTTAATTGAAACTAATGAAAAATGGGCTGATCCAACTTACTGGTATGCTGTGGGTCAAATGGTCAATACAAAAACGCCAATTTATTATTATAATGCTATTGATAGGACTTATGATGAAAATCAAAATGTTGTGCAGCAAATTGAAAACAGAAGAGTTTATGTTCAAACATGGATTAAAACATTCAAGGTTAGTGTTTATGTAACTTTCTTTTGTTTAATTTTAGGTTTTCCAGTTGCTCATTTGCTTGCTAATTTACCTCTAAGGTACAGTAATTTATTAATGATTTTCGTGCTGCTTCCATTTTGGACTTCATTGCTAGTGAGGACCACAGCTTGGATTATTATGCTCCAGCAAAATGGAGTCATAAATGGTATTTTAGTTTGGCTTGGGGTTATAAGTGAAGATGGAAGAATACAAATGGTCTATAACGAGACTGGGACACTTATTGCTATGACGCAAATTTTGCTTCCTTTTATGATACTACCTTTATATAGTGTTATGAGAGTAATCCCCAAAAGCCATATGCGAGCAGCTCAAAATTTAGGTGCAAAACCAGCTTTAGCATTCTGGAAAGTGTATTTGCCTCAAACTATACCTGGAATGAGTGCAGGCGGATTGCTAGTTTTTGTTCTAGCTATAGGTTATTTTATTACTCCGGAATTAGTAGGTGGAAAAGATGGTAAGTTAATTGGTAGTTGGATTGCATATCATCTTAAAACAACTTTGAATTGGGGTTTATGTGCAGCCCTTGGAGCAATCCTTTTAGGAATTATGTTAGTATTTTATTGGCTTTATAATAAAATTGTTGGCATAGATAATATTAAGTTAGGATAATTATGGCATTACCCAGTTACGCAACACCAGTACAAAGAACTTATTATTATACGTATTTATTTTTTTGTGCTGTAGTATTCTTTTTTCTAGTTGCTCCTTTAATGGCAATAATCCCGATATCATTTAGTGTTTCTCCATTTATGGTTTTTACAGATGAAATGCTTACTTGGCCTCCTGATCCTGACGCATGGTCACTTAGGTGGTACAAAAATATGATTGGAAATTGTAGTGCTGATGTAGTTTCTTCAACTGTTCCTTGTTCAGATAAGTGGGTTACAGGAACTATTAATAGTTTCTTTATTGGTTTTGTTGCAACTTTTATAGCTACTGCTCTTGGAACATTAGCAGCTTTAGGTCTTAGCAGGCCACATATGCCATACAAAGGTTTGATAATGGCTATACTAATCTCGCCAATGATTGTTCCTCTAATAATCACTGCCGCTGGAATGTTTTTTTTCTATGCTAGAATCAATCTAGTGTATTCATTTACTGGTATTATTCTTGCTCATGTCGCTTTAGCGACTCCCTTTGTAGTAATAACAGTCACTGCAACCTTAGTTGGCTTTGATATGAACATGGTAAAAGCATCTCAGAGTTTAGGTGCAAAACCTTTAAGAACTTTTTTTAAAATAATTATGCCTTTAATATTACCAGGGGTAATATCAGGTGCTCTATTTGCATTTATCACTTCATTTGATGAAGTTGTTATTGTAATGTTTATGGCAAGTTTAGATCAACTAACTATACCTAAGCAAATGTGGGCTGGTATTAGACAAGAAATTAGCCCTGTTATTTTATGTATGGCAACATGTTTAGTTGTTCTCTCTATTTTTTTATTAACAACTGTAGAGTTACTAAGAAGACGCTCAGAAAAACTTCGCGGAATCACTGCGAGATAATTTAATGCAAACAAGACCACATATCGCTGTGGTAGGCGCAGGTATTGTTGGAATTTGTTCTGCTTATTTTTTAAATAAATCTGGATTTCAAGTTACATTAATTGATAAAAATGATCCTGGCTCAATGACTAGCTATGGTCATGCATGTACTTTTGCTGATTATGCTTGTGTTCCTGTAAATTCTCCAGATTTGTTTAGAGAAATACCTTCAATGCTCTTAAGTAAAAATGGCCCTTTGGCTGTTGACTTTTTATATGCGATAAAAAACTTTGCTTGGGCATTTAAATTTTTACAAAATTGTACAACAAAAAAAGTTAACTATATTTCTGACTCTCTGGGTAGTTTGCTTAATCATTCAAGTGTGAGTTATGATGAAATTTTCTCTGATGTTAGCGTTTCACAATATATTAAAAATGAAGAAGCTTTGTATTTATATTCAAATCAAAAAGAATTTTTAAATGCAAAAAAAACTAATGAAATAAGAAAAAGAAATGGCGTAAAGATTAAAACGTTATCAAAGAATGACATATTGGATTTAGAACCAAATCTTGCACCTATTTTTTATAATGGTCAACTTTTTGTTGGGTCAAGACATACAACTAACCCCTTAGCTATTAGTAAAAAAATTTTTCAAACTTTTATTGATAATGGAGGAATGTTTATAAAAAAAAATATTGAAAATATTACTCCACAGGAATCATCTATTACTTTGAGTTATAATAATAATGATCATAATTTTGATAAAGTAGTAATATGTACAGGTTCTTGGACAAATAATTTAACAAAAAAATTTGGAGAAAGATTTCCTTTAGATACAGAAAGAGGCTACCATGTCATGTTTGATAATCATGATTTAATTAATAGACCAGTAGGTTGGTCACAAAGTGGTTTTTATCTAGTTCAACATGAAGAGGGTTTAAGGGCTGCTGGAACAGTAGAAATTGCTGGCTTACATAAACCTGAAAATAAAAAAAGAACAAAAATGATTGAAGATCAAGCTAGAAAATTATTACCTCAACTAAAAGAGGTGAAAAGTACTTGGTTGGGATTTAGACCAACTTTGCCTGACTCATTACCCGTGATAGGAAAATCACAAAAAAATAAAAATATTATATATGGTTTTGGTCACCAACATATAGGTTGGACTCTTGGAGCAGTCACTGGAAAAATTATTAACTCAATTTGTAGTAATAGGATTCCTAATATTAATGTAGATCCTTTCAGCCCAAGTCGTTTTGATTAGTCTAAGCTAATCCCAACGTTTTTGACTTGAAGATATGATTTTAAGGCATCTACTCCTTTCTCTCTACTATATCCTGATTGTTTATAGCCACCAAATGGAGTTGCGTGATTACCCGCAAACCACTTATTGACATAAACCTGACCAGACTCTAACTTACTTGCAGTCCATGAAGCCTTTTTCAAATCTTTCGTAAATACTCCTGCGCCTAATCCAAAATCAGTATCATTAGCAATGTTAATTGCTTCATCCTGATCTTCATACTCAAGAACAGATAAAACAGGACCAAAAATTTCTTCTCTTGCTACAGACGTATCTTGTTTAACATTATTTAATACGGTAGCTTCCATAAAGTAACCTTCACGATCCGCTCTTTTGCCACCATGAACTGCTTCTGCTCCTTGCTGAACTCCAGATCTTGCATAACCTTCTACTTTTTCAAGTTGTTTCTCTGAAATAATAGGAGTTAATCCAGTACCTTCTTCATAGCCAGGACCAACTTTAAGCGATTTACTTAAATCGACAAGCTTACCAATCAATTCATCTTTTACTGATTTGTGAACAACGAGGCGAGACATAGCTGTGCAAATTTGACCAGCAACCCCAAATATACCGTGACGTGCACTTTCAACTACTTGATTGAGATCAGCATCTTCGTAAACTATACCTGCCGATTTTCCACCAAGTTCAATTACTGCAGGAATTGCTTTATCTGCACAAGAATGCAATATTTTTTTTCCTGTAGCAACAGAGCCGGTAAAAACTACATGGCTTACATCTGGATGTGATACTAAATAAGATCCAGCTTCATTTCCATAACCACAAATTATATTAACAAGTCCATTTGGGACACCTGCATTTTCTAGAGCTTGTGCAAAAAAAGTAGCAGAAAGAGGAGTTAGTTCAGCCGTCTTTACAATAGTAGAATTTCCTGTAGCAAATGAACATGCCAGAGATCTCCCAACCATTGCTATGGGGAAATTCCATGGAACAACATGAGCTGAAACACCAAAAGGCTCTAAAACAGTATAGTCAAAAATTGTTGGTGATACGGGTATTGTTTTTCCTTCGAGTTTATCTGTAAGACCAGCATAATAATCAAATATATCGGCTACATCGTTAAATTCTTTAATAGCTGAACCAAGAACTTTACCATTCTCATAACAAAGCATTTTTCCACCTTCATCAGCAATTTTTCTTGTTTCATCAGCAATTCGGTGCATTAGTCTTGCTCTCTCAAGTAAAGGCATATCAACAAGCACTCTTGAATCAAATGATCTTTTTGCAGCAGCTACCGCAAGATCAACTTCATTTTTTTTAGCACAAGAAATTTCACCTATAATTTTACCAGTAGCTGGATCATCAACTTGTATGATATCTTTAGATTCGCTTTCTAACCATTTACCGTCAATATAATTTTTATAAAGTTTCATAATTCTTTGTTTGAAAATATTTGTTAATCTATATTCTTTATCATAAAAAACATGCCAAATATAATTAAATATTACATAAACTTGGTTTGGTTAATATATTGCTAATTTAAAGAGTTGGGGTAAACTCTCTCCAAAGCTCCAAGAATTATTTTAAATGTCAATCGATCAATCACATTACTACAGACAAGTATGGTATTGGGGCAGAGAAGCAGATCTTCGTGTTAGTAGTAAGAAGATGGAACTTGCAAGCATACCTTCTAATGAGTGGAGCCAGGCTGTTAAAGATGCTTCAAGATTTAGGGATAAAGTTGCAAGTCACAGTCCAAGAAGTGGAAAAGTTGTTGAAGCATTTAAATTATATGCTTCTACGATGGATAAAACTGGATATCCTTATAGATAATTGACTTAAGTTTTAATTTAAGCATCTCGTTAATCGAGATGCTTTAAGGTCTTGCTTTTAAACCGCCATCTACAATTATTTCTGTTCCTGTAATAAAACAACTTTGCTCACTTAATAAGAATAATACTGTATCAGCAATGTTTTCAGGTTTTCCAATTCTTTGAAGAGGGATAATTTTAATTAAATTTTTCTTCGCATTTGGGTTTTCCCCCCATCGCTTTTGCATTGGAGTATCAACTGGTCCTGGCAATATACTATTGGAGCGGATATTTTTACTAGCATATTGAATAGCTATAGATTTTGATAATCTAATCATAGCTGCTTTTGAAGCCCCATATGCTTCTTGTGGTTTATCATCTCCACTTAAGGCATCAACAGAAGATATGTTTACAATTGAACCAAATTTATTTTTTTTCATATTCGGTAATATTTTTTTTAATACTATAAGCATAGATTTTAGATTTATTGAAAAAACCTTATCCCAAATATTAGTTTTGATTTTTTCTAAACCTAAATCTTTATCAAACCATAAAACACCTGCGGCATTAACGACATAATCAATTCTTTTTTCTTTTTTTATAAATTTACCAATTGCTTGATTAATTTCATTTTCATTACTTAAGTCTACTTGTTCAAAATAAATAAATTTATTTCTACTGATTTTAGGTTTGTTAATATCAAGTATGAGAACCTTAATATTTAATTTTGCTAGTTTTTTTGATACATCTAGGCCAATTCCACCTGATCCACCTGTAACTAAAGCTACTTTACCTTTAAAAATAAGTTTCATTGTTTTTAATTATAAAAAAATTAATTGATTTAATATCTTAAAATCACTAAATCGTAAACATGCTTAAAACTATTTCACCAATTGATAACTCAGTTTATTTAGAGAGGCCTTACGCTAGTCCAGACGAAATTGAAAATGTTCTTAAGCTATCAAATCAATCAAAAATAATATGGAAAAATACAAGTTTAGATGAAAGAAAAGAATTAGTCTCAAGATTTGTTGATAGCTTTTTATCTAACAGCAAGGAAATTGAAGAAGAGCTATGTAGGCAGATGGGAAGACCAATATCTCAATGTTCAGGAGAAATGCGTGGTTTTGAAGAAAGAGCTAAATACATGATTGATAATGTTGATAGGGCATTAGAAAAAGTTGTTTCAAAAAATGATAGTGAATTTGATAATTATGTTATTAAAAATCCATTAGGTACAATATTTATAATTGCTCCGTGGAACTATCCATATAATACTTCTGTAAATTCAATCGTACCAAGCTTGCTTGCTGGTAATTGTGTTATATTAAAACATTCGTCACAAACACCTCTTTGCGCAGAACAGCTATTAAAGGCAGCAAAAAAAGCGGGAATTCCAGATAATGTTTTTCAAATTTTACATTTGGATCATGCTTCAACTTCAAAAGTTATTTCTGATAAAAGAATTGATCATGTTTTATTTACTGGTTCTGTATCAGGTGGACGAGAAGTGAAAAAAGCAATTGGAACAAGATTTATAGGCGCAGGATTAGAATTAGGTGGAAAAGATCCTGCTTATGTAAGATCTGACTGTAATTTTGAACATGCTGTTGAGAATTTAGTGGATGGGTCATACTTTAATTCGGGTCAATCTTGCTGTGGAATTGAAAGAATTTATGTTGATGAAAAAATTTTTGATAATTTTGTTGATGCTTTTAAAGCACAAACTGAAAAATATGTTCTGGGCAATCCATTGGATGAAAATACAAATCTTGGCCCCGTTGTAAAATTAAGTGCTGCTAATAATATACGTAATCAAGTTTCTACTACGATACAAAGTGGTGCTAAAAATATTATAGATGGATCTAAATTTAAAAATGACAACTCTGATAATTGTTATGTATCTCCTTCCGCGTTAATTGATGTAGATCATAATATGCCTTTTATGACAGAGGAAACTTTTGGACCAACTGTTGGGATTATGAAAGTTAAGAATGAAAATGAGGCTGAAAATTTAATGAACGATAGTGCTTACGGTTTAACTGCAGCTATATGGACTTCTGATAAAGGTTTTGCAAAAAATTTTGGTGCTAAAATCCAAACTGGAACATTTTTTATGAACAGATGTGATTACTTAGACCCAGGCTTAGCTTGGACTGGTGTTAAGGATACTGGCATGGGTATTACGCTATCAGTATTAGGGTTCGATCATTTAACAAGGGCAAAAAGTTTTCATCTGAGAAAGGTATAAAAATATGATGTCAATGAATTGGAACTATCCTACAAGTATCTGGTTTGGTGAAAAAAGAATTAATGAAATACAAAAAGCTTGTGAGAGTTTAAATATCCAAAAACCTTTAATAGTAACTGACCCAGGTATTTTAAAAACAAATATAATTGAAAAAATTAATAACTCTTTAAAATCTAAAGCTGCTATTTTCAGTGATGTTCAATCTAATCCTACTGGAAAAAACGTTGAGCTTGGAGTTACATTTTTTAACTCAAATTCTCATGACGCTGTAATTGCGGTCGGAGGAGGGTCAGGTATGGACGTTGGAAAAGGAATAGCTTTTATGGCTGGGCAAGAAAGACCTCTGTGGGATTTTGAAGATATAGGAGATTATTGGACTAGGGCAAATAGTGAGGTTATTAAACCGATAATTGCTGTTCCTACTACAGCTGGAACTGGATCAGAGACTGGTAGAGCTGGGGTTTATACAAATGAAGAAACACATGAAAAAAAAATTATTTTTCATCCAAAGATGCTCCCTTCAATTGTTATCCTTGATCCAGAGTTAACTGTACCTCTTCCAAAATCTTTAACTGCTTACACAGGTATGGATGCTCTAGCACATTGCTTGGAAGCATATTGTTCAGATTTCTATCATCCTCTTTCACAAGGAATTGCACTTGAAGGTATGAATTTAGTTAAGCATAATTTAATTAAAGTATTTGAAGATGGATCAAATTTGGAAGCAAGAGGTAATATGCTGACTGCTTCTTCTATGGGCTCAATTGCTTTTCAAAAAGGGTTGGGTGCAATCCATTCTTTAAGTCATCCAGTTGGTGCAATATATAATACTCATCATGGTCTTACTAATGCTGTATTCATGCCTTATGTTCTTAAAAAAAATAGGAATGCTATTGAAGAAAAAATAATTTCTTTATCCCGATATTTAAATTTAGATGATCAAACATTTGATGGTTTTATGAATTGGATAATAGGTTTAAGAGAGCAATTGTCAATTCCCCATACTCTTAAAGAATTAATAAAAGATAACTCAAAGTTCACAGAAATGAGTATTATGGCAAAAGACGATCCATCTACAGAAGGTAACCCAGTACAATTAGAAACTTCAGATTTTTTAGATTTGTATATAAATTCTTATGAAGGCAAGTTATAAAAATTTTCTAATGATTAAAAAAAAAAAAATTGGAAATTTAGATCTTTTTGTAACAGAAATTGGAATGGGAACCGCTCCGTTGGGTGGTTGGCCAATAGCTGTTGACGAAAAAAAGGCTTTAGAAACTTTAGAAACTGCATGGAATAATGGGATTAGATATTTCGATACAGCTCCACTCTACGGCTCCGGTATGGCTGAGCTTCGTGTTGGTAATTTTTTAAAAGATAAAAAAAGAGAAGATTTTGTTTTATCATCCAAAGTTGGAAGAATTATTATAGATACAAATAAATCTAAGGCTGCTGAAAAATTTATTGGCTCACCCAATGATAAAGATTTTAAATTCGATTTTTCTTATGATGGAGTAATGAAGTCTTTTGAAGATAGTCTTAATCGATTACAATTAAATAAAATTGATATTTTGAACCTTCATGATCCTGATAATCATCCTGATCATTTTGAGCAAGCAAGGTCTGGTGCAATTAAAGCCATGATAAAATTAAAGAATGAAGGTTTAGTCACTGCTTTAGGATGTGGGTTAAATCAAAACGAAATGTTAGTAGAGCTTGCTAAAGAAGGTTGTTTCGATTGTTTTTTATTAGCTGGAAGATATACATTACTTGATCAAACTAGTTTAGATGCTTTAATGCCCATATGTGAAAGTAATAATATCTCTCTTATTTTGGGAGGAGTTTTCAATAGTGGAATTTTAATTAACCCATCACCAGAATCATATTTCGATTATGCTAAACTTGACTCTAACTGGTTTGACAGCCTTACAAAAAGTCTTGTAAGAAAACCCAAAGATCATGAAAGTGCGGAATTTTGGTTAAATAAAGCAAATAATATAAAAAATGTATGCGAAAATTTTGATGCTACGTTAAAAAAAGCAGCAATTCAATTTCCTTATTTTAATAATATTGTTTCATCTTGTATACTTGGAATGAATAGTTCTAATCAAGTTATTGAAAATATTGAAGATTATAATAGAAAACTTCCTTCTAATTTTTGGCAACATTTAAAAGATAAAAAACTTATTGATTGGCGCTCTAAGATAAACTAATTTATAATCATTAATTTACATTGTTGCTCCAATTACCCAAGGATTGAATTCATCATCTCCATATTCATTAATCTCACTTTTTGTTTTTTTCCCAGATGCCACTTCAATCAATTCATTAAAAATCTTAGTTCCAATTTCTTCAATAGAATGAATTCCATCCATAATTGTGCCAGCATTAATATCCATATCTTCTTCTAAATTATTGTACATATTAGTGTTACTTGAAATTTTTAGACTAGGGGTAGGTTTAAAACCAAAACACGATCCTCTACCTGTCGTAAAGCAAATTAAATTTGATCCAGAAGCAACTTGACCAGTTACAGAAACAGGATCATAGCCTGGTGAATCCATAAAATGAAAACCTTTTTCAGATATCTTTTCAGCATAATCTAAAACATTAATCATTGTTGAATTACCACTTTTCGCAACTGCCCCAAGAGACTTTTCAAGTATTGTTGTTAGGCCACCTTTTTTATTACCTGGGCTAGGATTATTATCTAAGCTACCACCATTAATTTGTGTATAATTTTTCCACCATTTTATTTGATTAATTAGTTTTTTTATATCTGACTCTTTTAAAGCTCTATCAATTAAAAGATGTTCTGCTCCATATATTTCCGGTGTTTCAGACAAGATTGTACTGCCACCATATTGTACTAATAAATCTGAGGCAAAACCGAGAGCTGGATTTGCTGTTATTCCTGAATATGAATCAGAACCTCCACATTGTAATGCTAAGGTAAGTTCAGATAATTCTGATTTAGTTCTCTCTTTAGAATTAATTTTAGGAAGTTCATCAATCACTTTATTATAAATTTTATTAATAATTTGATTAGTCCCACCTTCATCTTGGATATTTAAATATTCTATATCGTGATTTAAATTCATATTGTTATAAAGAGAAATTTGTGCACATTCACACCCAAGACCAATAACAAATACTTTTCCAAAATTTTGATGTGATTTAAAGCCTTCAATTGTTCTATTAAATACTTCCATGCCTTTTCCTGAAGTATTCATTCCACAACCTGACGAATGTTTTAGACAAACTGCACCATCAATATTTGTAAATTTATTTTTATTTAAATAAAGGTTTATTTTATTAGCTATTTTTTTTACTACTGTAGCAGAACAATTAACAGTACTTATTAAACCAATATAATTTCTTGTTCCAACAGTTCCATTCGCTCTTTTATAACCGTAAAAATATTTATCCTTTTTTAATTGTTTATTTAATTCTTTATTTTTATTGAATTTATAACTTCGTTCAAATTCATGAAACATAATATTATGAGAATGTACATGCGATCCTTTTTTAATATCATTAGTTGCAATACCTATGATTTGTCCATATTTATAAATTAACTCATCTTTATTGATATCAACAAGGCTAATCTTGTGACCAAATGGAATTTCATTTTGCGCATTTAAACTTGAGTTTATCTTAGAGCCTAAGGGAATATTCATTGGTGCTACAGCAATATTGTCTTTAGCATTTAATTTGATTATATTAAACATTGTGATAACTATTAAAATAAACAATAATTAGAAACAATTAAAGTATTTTATGGCTGAGACTGCTAATTATCCTTCATTAAATAATAAAACAGTTATTATAACTGGCGGTGCACAAGGTATCGGAGAGAGTATTGTTGAGCAATTTATCACTCAGAATTCAAAAGTTGCTTTTTTAGATATTGATGAAAATGCTGGTAAAGCTCTAGTAAAAAAAATAAATCAAAAATATAATAAAGATACACTTTTTATAAAATGTGATCTTAAAGACATAAAAAAACTTCAAGATTCTATTTCTTTAGTTAGAGAAAAATTAGGACTCATTTCAGTTCTTGTTAACAATGCAGCTAATGATGAGAGACACGATATAGATTCAGTAACACCAGAATTTTGGGATGATAGAATGAATATTAATTTAAGACATTATTTTTTTGCTGCACAAAAAGTTTATAAAGATATGGAAAAATTAGGACAGGGAGCGATAGTTAATATTGGAAGTTTTTCATGGATGATTGCTCAGGGTGGTATGCCAGGGTACACAACTGCAAAATCTGCAATCATGGGATTGACAAGAACACTAGCAAGAGATCTTGGTGTTTATAATATAAGAGTTAATTGTGTTGTCCCTGGCTGGATTATAACTGAAAGACAAAAAAAATTATGGTTAACTGACGAAATCAAAAAAAATCAGCTTGAGAGACAGTGTATAAAAAGAATGCTGATGCCTGAAGATATATCAAAACCTGTATTATTTTTTTCTTCTGAACAAAGCGCAGGATGTACCGCTCAAAACTATGTAATTGATGGCGGAATTGTAAATTAATGAAAAAAAAAACTAAAATAGCTTTTGGTAAACTTAATTTATTAAGAAACGATCAGCTAAATAATAAAAATAAAATTAAAATAGGTTTTATAGGAGGCGGACCAAATTCTTTTATTGGGTATACCCATAGATTGGCGGCAAGATTTGATAATAGGTTTGATTTTGTTGCAGGTGTTTTTTCTAAAGATAAAAAAAAATCAATAGAATTTGGAAAATCACTTGGCTTGAGTGAAAGTCGTTGCTATCATGATTTTCAAACCATGGGGAAAAAAGAATCAGAAAGATCTGATGGTATAGAAGCTATTGGAATAATGACTCCTTCTGGTGATCATTATAAAATAGCAAAAGAATTTGCAAAAAAAAACATTCATATTATTTGTGATAAACCTTTAACAGCGAAGCTCGAAGATGCTGTAGCTTTAGAAAAACTAGTAAAAAAAACTAAAATTATTTTTGCACTCACACATAATTATTCGGCGTACCCAATGTTGCGTGAAGCAAAAGAATTGGTTGCAAAGAATAAAATTGGAAAAATAAAAGTAATAAATGTGGAATATCCTCAAGGTTACACAGTAGCTGTTAAAAAAAAGGATGAAAAAAATACTCTTAAGTGGAGATTAGATAAAAACATGTGTGGACCATCAATGATTTTAGCAGAGATTGGGACTCACGCTTATCATTTAATGAGATATGTAACCGATCTAGAAGTAAAAGAAGTATCAGCTGAAGTGAATTCATTATCTGATGAATTATCAGTTGATGATAATGCATTCATGATAGTTAGAATGAATAATCAGGCTAGAGGTTCAATATGGGTTTCATCTGCTGCTACTGGTGGAGAAAATGGTCTTAAGATAAGAGTATACGGAACAAAAGGTGCAGTAGAATGGTTACAAGATGATCCTAACATATTAAAATTCACTGAATTAGATAAATCAACAAAAATTATAACACGAGCAAGTAATGCAGTATCTAATTTATCAATTCAATCATCAAGAGTGGCAGCGGGACACCCTGAGGGTTTCTTTGAGGCATTTGCAAACATCTATACTGAATTTGCTGATTCCATTCAAAGTGCAAAAAATAAAAATAAATCTAAATCACTTCATCCAACAGTTGATGATGGAGTTAAGGGAATTAAATTTATTTTTGCTGCAAAAAAATCCTCTAAATTAAATTCAAAATGGGTTAAAATTTAATATATTCCTTGATTTTGATTATTTGATCTGTTCTATATAAAAAGATGATTAATTTTGCATTACTTGGAGCTGGTAGAATTGGTAAAATGCATGCTAAAATTATCTCTGATCATTCTGAGGCAAATTTACAATATGTTTATGATGTAAATAATGAATTTACCTTGCAAGTTGCTAAGGATAATAATGCAGAAGTTGCAAATTCTCCTAAAGAAGCTGTAAATCATAAAGATGTAGATGCTATTTTAATTGCATCTGCAACACCAACGCATACTGAATTTTTAATAATGGCTAATGAGGCAAATAAGCCTGTTTTGTGTGAAAAACCAATAGATTTGGACATTAATAAAGTAAATGAATGTAGAGATAAAATAGCAGGATCATCAAATTTAATTCAAATAGGCTTCAATAGACGTTTTGATAATAGTCATGCTAAAGTTCAGCAAGCATATGTGAATGGCGAAATTGGAACTTTAGAAAAAATTATAATTACAAGTCGAGATCCAGCCCCACCAGGTCTTGATTATTTAAATGCAGCTGGAGGTTTCTTTCGAGATACAACAATTCATGATTTTGATCTTTCAAGATTTATCTTAGGAGAGGATCCAATTATTGAAATCTCTGCATTTGGAGATAATTTATTTGATGAAAATGCAAAAAAAGCAAATGATTTTGATACGGCCATGTTTATTCTTAAATCTAAATCAGGTGTTTTAATTCATATCAATAATTCACGAAGGGCTGTTTACGGATATGATCAGCGTGTAGAAATATTTGGAAGTAAAGGTATGATGATTTCTAATAATCAAACCCCAACCTCAGTTGAAAAATATACAGAACATAGTACTTCAAGCAAAGATCCTATTTATAATTTTTTTATAGAGAGATATGAGCAGGCTTATAAAGATCAGCTAAATCAATTTATTCTTTCAGTGAATTCTAATACTAAGTCAAAAGTTACATTTGAAGATGGAAGAAATGCACTTATTTTAGCAAATGCTGCTTATGAATCTCATCGGAATAAAAAAGTTGTATCAATTGACTTTTCATAAACAAAAAGGATCA
>ENA-OREN01002080-OREN01002080.1-marine-metagenome-genome-assembly--contig:-NODE-2080-length-21409-cov-4.538581_pt1 | contig 21409 bp, 20 predicted proteins | sample MGYA00248624_ERZ508555 | MGnify/ENA primary metagenome ERZ508555 (study PRJEB26222, sample SAMN06267773) | marine metagenome | isolation source: Saanich Inlet, British Columbia, Canada | place...
TGCTGGCCACCGGCCTGGTGATCCTAGATTTTGTGGTCAGCATCATCTTGAACGCCCTGACCGAAAGCATGGTGCGCTGATGCAAAGGACGCACAGATGAAATTCTACGATATGGCTCTGGCCCCAAGCCCCCGCCGTGTGCGTATGTTCATCGCCGAAAAAGGCATCGATATTCCCGTGGTCCAGGTGGATTTGCGCGGCGGTGAGCATTTGAACCTAGAATTTGCCAAGCTCAATCCCTGGTGCACCGTGCCGGTGTTGGAATTGGACGATGGCACCTGCATTTCCGAAGCCATCGCCTGCTGCCGCTATTTGGAGGCCGCATTTCCGGAACCGCCGCTGATGGGCGCCACACCGGTCGAACAGGGGGTCATCGCCATGTGGGAGCACCGGGTCGAATGGGACGGCTTCATCGCCGGCGCCGAGATGCTGCGTAATTCAGCGGAACGGCTTAAGGGGCGCGCGCTGACCGGCGCCGAAAGCTTCGAGCAAATTCCAGAATTGGCCGAGCGCGGCAGGAAACGCATAGCCGTTCTTTATGAAATGCTGGATAAACGATTTGGGGAGAGTGAGTATCTGGCCGGTGACAGTTTCACCGTCGCCGATATCACCGCCCTGATCGCCATCGATTTCGTCCGCCGTCAGAAACTGGAGATACCCGAAGAGAGGCCCCACGTTCAGCGTTGGCACGATGCCATTAGCGCGCGGCCCTCGGCCCAGCTTTAGCTGGCGGGAATAGCGAACTATGGCCCAGCTTTAGTTGGCGCCGAAATAGCCCAGCATCCGGCCCCATTGGTAGTGCAGCGGCAATAGGATGATGGAAGCCAATACAAAATAAACCGCCAGCGTCTTGGTCAGCCAGCCGATGCGCAGATTACCGAGCGCCAAGGCCAGGATCAGCGGCGGGCCCTGATAGGGAAATAGCATGATCGCCCAGGTCGGAACCCCGGTCATGACCACGCTCATCAGGGACCAGCCGGACGCATCGGCCATGGACTGGGCCATGGGCACCAGGATGGCGGCCTGCGCCGGCATGGTGGTGAAAATGCCGACGATTACGGCGATCCCGGTCATGGCGAAAAAATTGTTGAAATCCTGACCCGGCTCCAGCGGCATGACCGCCAGCATGGTCTCTGCAATCAGCGCGCCAACGCCGGAATGGGTGGCGACCGCGCCGAGCCCGATGATCGAGGCTACATAGAGGATAGGGCCGTAGTTGATGTCCTCGCTGAGCGCTCTTGCTGGCACGATGCCGATGCGGGGTGCCGTGCAGATCAAGGCGGCGCCCAGCGCAATCCAGGCCGGCGAGATGCCGTGCATGGTATCGGTAACCCAAAGGATCAGCGCCGCCGCCAGGACCAGTATCAGGCGTCCGTCTTCGCGCCCCCAGGGCCGGGTCTCGGCGCCGTCGCCGTTGGGCCGGAGGGGTTCGCGAAACAATGCCCATATCACCGGCGGATAAAGGATCAGCGCGCCAATCGACATAACCGGAAAGTTCAGGCTGAGATATTCACCGTAGGCCAATTGGATGCCGTAGACGCTTTCCATGGCGCCGAACAGGCTCATATTGGGAACATTCGCGGGCAGGATGGCGAAGGCGGGTATCATGGTCCCCATCGTGCCAGCGAGGATCAGGCCGTTTTCACCCTTGGAACCTTCGGAAAAGCCCAGCCGCCCTGCCAGGGCTAGCAGGATCGGGATCAACAACGCAACGCGCCCCGACGCCGATGGGATGATGAAGCCGAGGCTGGCCGATATCCAGAATATGCCATAGGTGATGGCCAGCAGGTTGTTCGGAAAGCGATTCAGGAACGGCGTCGCGAGCCGCATGTCTAGCCCGGTGCGTTTGACGCTGAGCCCGATAACAATGCCGCCAAAGACCAGCCATACGGCGCCCGATGCAAAGCCGGAAAACACAATATTGGCCGGCGCTACTGCCAGCACCATCGATGCAAACAGGAATATCAGGGCACCGTAATGGGACGGCACCACGTTGGTGGCCCAAAGCCCGACGGCCAAAGTCATGACCGCCCCGGCGCGCATGGTGCCGGCGCCAATGCCCTCCGGCGCCGGCAGAATAAGGAGCAGCGCCGCAATAAGCGCGGCCACCAGAAACAGGGCGCCTGATGGCTTAATCAATTAATGAGACCTCTGTTGAAAATTCTGAGCGGCTCCGGCTAACGCTCTCATTATGGCCGGCCCGACGGAATTTTATGGGTGCCGCCGTCCGACGCGGATTTCACGATGGCTTCCAGGATTTGGACATTGTGCAGCTTCTCAAGCCGGGCGAACCGGTATTCGGATTTGCCGGCGATGGCGGCGGCCCATGCGTCCAAATTCAGCCGCACCGTATCGATGCTCCGATAGGTGCGGCTGTGGATTTCCTCGTCCATGCCGCGCCAGGTAAGGGTCGCGGGATCGGGAATATCGACGTTCGATACCTCCCGGGATTCTGCCCAGCCGCGATCTCCGAAGACGCTGATGCGTTGATAAAACGGCGTCGCGGCGATATTGCACATGGTGCCGGTGATGCCGCTCGCAAAGACGAACTGCACGGAAATGATATCCTCGCCGGGAAAATCGGCGGAGCGGTCGCTCATGCGGGCGGTCAGCTCGGCCACCGGCCCGGCGATAGTTTGCATAAAATCGGTGATGTGAACGCCAAGCGCGGTCAGTGTGCCCGCCGGCGCCTGGGTTTTGTCCTGGCGCCAGCCGCCAGCCGGCGCGGCGGCGAACAGATTGTGCGACCAGTTCACCTCCAGATGCTGGATAGTGCCCAATTCGCCAGAGCCCGCCATCCGGTGCAATTCTTCCAACGCCGGCTCATAGCGCCGCTCGTGGCCCAGCCCTAAGGTGATGCCCGCCGCGTCGCAGGCCGCCAGCATACGCTCCGCCGCCGCCTCGTTAAGGGCCAGGGGCTTTTCGCAGAAAATCTGCTTACCGGCCGCCGCCGCCTGCATCACCTGTTCTTCGTGCAGACCATGGGGGGTCGCCAAAATAACGGCATCGATTGCGGCCTCGGCAAGCACGTCTTCATAACTGGGTGCGAGCGCGATATTCATCTCGGCGGCGAAAGGCGCGGCGCTTGCCACATTCACATCGACGCCATGGGTGACGATGATTTCGTCGCTGCCCTGCAAACTCGTCACGATTTGCCGGCCCCACCAGCCGAGCCCAACTACTGCCGTCTTCAACATATCCCCGTCCCCTTGAGCCTTGTTCCGCGCAAGCAAAGTTTACTTGCCCATGATCGGCAATTAACCGACCATGACAAGTATGAGCTGGTTATCAGCGTTAATATTTCTGGGTGTTCCTGCGGCTGGCATCCTGGTCGCGGTAGCATTCGGCGTTGCCACGCTTGTTCGCTGGAACCGGGGCCAAGCGCCCGAGCATCATTACATTGCATCGCGCATGCAGATCGAACCCAAGGACGAAGCCGATGCCAAATGGCTGGCCGAGCTGAACGCCTTACAACTGCCCTACCGCCATACCATTTGTTAGCCGTATCGCTGCTCATGGTTTGAACAACACTGAAACCGCGCCCAGACCATCGATCTCGGTCGCCGCCGCGTCGCCCGGCTCAAGCCATTGGCATTGCACCAGAGAGCCGAGCAAAACAATCTCGCCTTCCTCCAACGCGCGCCCGCGCGTCCCCAAATGCTCTGCCAGCCAGATCAGCGCGTTCAAGGGATGGCCGAGCACATCGGCGCCGATTCCGGCGCCAACCTCGGTGCCGTTCACCATCGTGCGTCCGGTCAGCTTGCCAAGATCAAGGCCGCGCCAATCGGTGTTGCGGGGCCCGAGCACCGCCGCCGATTGGCAAAAATCATCGGCGATCAGCGTCGGTGTGCCGATTCCCATGATGTCCCGATAGCGGTCATCGACCACTTCGATGGCAGGATAGAGGGCGGTGATGGCTTCGGCAGCGCGCACCTGATCGATAGTCGTTTCGCGGGCGTCCAGCGCCTCGCCTATCTCCACCGCAATCTCGCATTCGGCGCCGGGCCGGTTGAGGCTGGCGCAATCGATTTCGGCGGAGCTGTGGTTTAGGCGCGCTTCGAAAATGCCGCCGACGCAGGGATGGTCAATACCCATATAGCGCTGCATCACCGGCGTCGTGCAGCCGATTTTGTAGCCAATGCGCGGCCCGAACCCGTGGCCTGAAAACCAATCATGCACGGCGTCCTGAATGTCGTAGGCCGCATCTGCATCGGTGGGGACCAAGGCTTCGGGCAGTCCGGCGAAGGCCTTCGGGCGGACCCGCAGCCCGCCGATGATGTTCGCCGCCTCTATGATCGCTGTTTGGTCCATGGCCTAACGCTCGATACCCGCCATTTTTTCCAGAACCCGGCAGACCGATGCGGTGTCCGAGTTTTCGAGCCCGCCTTCAAGGGCATCTTTGTAAAGTCCGATGGTCGATTTAAAGAGCGGCGCCGGGCAATCCAGGCTGTCGATATAGTTGTTGATGATGCCCATATCCTTGTCCTGAATTTTCATGGTGGCGGTAACCTTGCTGTCATAATCGTCGGCCACCATCATCGGGCCGCGCAGCTCCAACACCCTGGAATTGCCGGCGCCGTCGGTCAGCACGTTCAGAAGCATTTCCGGATCAAGGCCGGATTTGAGCCCCAGTACCATGGCTTCGGCTGCCGACGCATTGTGGATGGCGACCAAAAGATTGGCGATATATTTCACTTTCGAGCCGTCGCCGAACGGGCCCACATAATGCTGGGTCCGGGAAAAGCCTTGCAGCACCGGCAAGGCTTTCTGGTAGGCGTCCTTGTCGCCGCTGGCGAGGATGGCGAGATCGCCGGTGGCGGCCTGCGCGCCGGTGCCTGAGACCGGGCAATCGAGCAAGGTGATGGATTTCGCCGCCAAGGCATCGAAGCCGGCCTGTTTGTCATCGACGCTGAGCGTGCAGGTATCGATCACGATCAGCGCACTGTTCCCGCATTCTGTGATGCCGCCCGCCCCGCTCATGACGCCATGAAAGGCCGCTGGTGAGGGCAGCGAGGTTACTACCACGTCGGCGGCTTCGGCGACGGCGGCGGGAGAGGCCGCGAATTGGATGCCGGTTCCGGCCAGATCATCAATGCGCGCCGGATCGATATCATAGCCGATCACTTGCACGCCGCCTTTGGCCAGATTGGCTGCGAAGGCGGAGCCCATGATCCCCAATCCGATGACGCCAGCCGTATTACTCATATTTCCACTCCCCCAAATGTGCCAAAATCGTCCGGCGGCAAACAAATTCTTTCATTTTTGGCCGCCATATCGTTCAATCGGGTACCCGGATTATGCGGCGAACACAAGAGAGGCAATTTTCCCATGGATGAAACACCGGCAAACAAATCAGGCGGCCGCCGTCTGGCCGAACTGGACACGCTGGCGGTCCTGGATTTGGAAGGGTATCTGGCCGGCGAAGACGGCGCTGCCGAAAAATTGGCGCTGGAATTGCGCGCCGCGTGCGAATATCACGGCTTCTTCTATCTGAAAAACCATGGCATCAAGCAATCGCTGATCGATGCCATCTTCGCCGAAGCCGAGCGTTTTCACGGCCAGTCCCAGGAGGCCAAAAACACGGTCGCTATCAACCAGAACCAGCGCGGCTATATTCGTCCTGGCGCCACCCTGGTCAGCCATTCCACCTATAACGAAAATACCAAGTTCGACAGCAACGAAACCATGGTGCTGGCCACCGAATACGGCCCCGATGATCCCGGTGTCAAAGCCGGCAAACGGTTTTACAGCGAAAATCAATGGCCGGGCGAATTGCCGGGGTTCCAAGAAACCGTAACGGAATACATGCAAACCATGACAGCTTTCGGCAAAAGCCTGTTGCCGATCTGGGCCTTGGCGCTGGAATTGCCGAAAGATTTCTTCAGCCTCTATTTCGAAAATAACTACACCTATCTGCGCCTGGCCCATTACCCGCCAGTGACCGATCTGGGCGACAACGAATTTGGCCTTGGTCCGCACGCCGATACCGGCTTTATGACCTTGTTGCCGCAGGCCGATGTTGATGGGCTCGAAGTTATGAAACCGGATGGCAGCTGGTTCCGCCCGCCGCGCATGGAGGGCGAAATTCTGGTCAATACCGGCCAATTCCTGGAACGCTGGTCGAACGAGCGCTTTCGCGCCAGCCCGCACCGGGTGATCCCGCCTTTGGATCGGGAACGGTATTCGGCAGCCTGCTTCATCAACACCGCGTTCGAGCCGACTTGCGAATGCCTTCCGGGCTGTTCCAGCGCCGATAATCCATCGAAATACGGCCCTGAATCCTATTGGGATTTCTACAACTGGTACATGACCAAATCCTATCCCCATTACGAAGAATTCGGCGAAGACGAGGCGTAGATGGAATTCAAACGTATTGCGAGTGTAGGCAAAAAAAATCCGGTGCAACATCTGTTTGCACCCCCCTTACGGTTATGACGCTTTCTCACGGTTTGTTACGCTTTTGGTGTGAAATCGGCATGCATCAGGCCGCCTCGGGCTTCGCTTTCCTGGCGGCTATTTCATCGAGGTGATCGAGGAACGCCATGTGACCGGCGGAGGGATCGTATGCGCCGGGCGCGCTGGAACGAAAGCCCCTTGGGCGGATCGTGGCGCCGCCGGAGATGAAGCCGCGGATACGCGCCTGTAATTCCACCACCTGCAGCACGGCGTCAATGTCCGCCGCCTCCAAGGCGCTCTCAAAGACCGGCTCCAGCTTGGTGATCAATTCCCGGCGCTCTTCGCGGTCAGCGGCGGCGGTCTCGCCGTTCAACTCGGCAATGCGCGCCGCCACGTCGTCCCTGCGCAGCAATTCGGACGCCCGCTGGGCGGCGCCTGCCGGCCCGTACCCTGCGGAGCGCGCCGCTCCTGCACCGCCCGCACCAGCCGCATAGGCGCGCGCAAAGGCTTCGTGACGCGATTTCAACTCTGTGTCGATACTTGGTGTCGAAGTGATTTCGTTCATTGGATTCTCCCATTTTGGATGTTTATATAATGTTCTATAGCCATATAGTCTAAATTTTTGCCGGCGCAAGTGGACGATGGGTGTGCTTTTCTTTTCCGGTGGATAAGCCGAAAATACAGCCATGTTCGAAGACTTGACCGAGTTGATCCTCGCCAGCGCCCTGTTCCTTGGCGGCCACGTAATCCTGTCGGCGGAAAGCGTGCGCGGGCCTTTGCGCGCCAAATTGGGCGGCGGGCCGTTCCAGGGGCTGTATTCCTTGATCGCGGTGGGCGCCCTGGTGTGGATGACGCTCGCTTACTTCGCCGCGCCCGAGACAAAATTATGGCAGGCGCCGACCTTTCTTCTGCATCTTCCGCTTAGTCTCATGCTGTTGCTATTTATCGCCATGGCGGCGTCGTTCACCGCCTCCAGCCCGGCCTCCATCTGGGCGCCGAGCCCAAGCCTTGAGGATGGACCCAGCGGGTTGTTCCGCATCACCCGCCATCCCTTGATGTGGGCCACCGGGATTTGGGCGTTATTGCATCTAGCGGCGGTGGGGAGCGGAAGGGGAGTAGTGTTCTTTGGCGCGCTGGCGGTTCTGGCCTTAGCGGGGCCCCTGCTAATCGAGCGGCGCAAGGCGCGGGAATTGGGCAGCCAATGGACGGCCTATTGCGCCGCCACTTCTTACATTCCGTTCGCCGCCCAGCTTTCCGGGCGAACCCGCATCCATTGGCGCGAGATTGGCTGGATGCCGGTACTGGTCGGGGCTGTGCTGTACGCATTGGCGCTGATCTTCCACGAGCTGGCGGTCGGCACCGCGCCGGCATCTTTCGTTCAGGGCATATTTGGGTGAGCGGTGTACGGGCCCGGTTGGCCGATATCGTCAACAACAGTACGCTGCGCGCGCTCAAGCACCGCAATTTCGTTATCGTCGAGCTGGCCGGCTGGTTTTCGTCCGGCGGCGTCTGGTTCTACCGCATCGGCATCCAGGTGCTGACCTGGGAGCTGACCCATTCGGGCCTTTGGCTGGGTATCATCGCCATCGCCGAGGCGGGTCCCGGTATTCTTCTATCGCCCATCGCCGGCGCCTATGCGGACCGCTACGACCGGCTTCAAATGGCGCGCATCGTCCAGCTTGCGATCATGGCGGTCACCGCAGCGCTGGCTTTCGCCACCTTCGCCGGCTGGGTGGATATCTATGTCTTGTTGGTTCTGGCGGCGGCGCATGGCGCGGCGGCCGGTTTCTGGACGCCGGTGCGCTTGGCGATCGTGCCCAACCTGGTGCCCAAGGAAGATTTGACTTCAGCCATTGCCCTGCACGCCACCATGTTCAATCTGGCGCGCTTTCTGTTTCCCGCCCTGGCGGCGCCGGTGTTGGCCATCTGGGGCGCCGGCATGGCCTTTGCCTTCAACGCGGCGGGCTATCTGATCTATCTGGTGGCGTTGTTTTTCGTGGTGCTGGTCAATCCCGATGAACGGGCCGGGCGCGGCGGCGGTATGCTTGCCAATCTCAAAGAAGGCGTTGTCTATGCCACCAGCCATATGCCGATCAAACAATTGTTTCTGATGCTGATCTTTATCGCCGTCTTCTTGCGCGCCTATATGGAACTGCTGCCGGGTATTTCTGAAACTATCTTTTCCAAAGGCGCCGACGGCGTCGCCATTCTGGTGTCGGCGGCCGGTTTCGGCGCTATGGTCGGCTCGCTCCTGGTTGGCAATATCACCCGCCGGCAAACTTTGCTGCGCACTTATTTCTCGTCGGTGTTGATTGCCATTTTGTCGCTGATCTTGTTCGCATCGACCAACATATTCTGGGTCGGCGTGGCGGCGGCGGCGATCCTGTCGGGCGCCCAGATGGGCACTTCGATCACCGCCCAGGTGGTGGTGCAAAGCTCGGTCCAGGGCAATCTCCGGGGCCGTGTCATGAGCCTTTGGGGGGTGACCAACCGCTCTGGCCCGGCGCTGGGGGCGCTGCTGCTTGGCTGGATCGCGGTGCATCTAGGCTTTCAGATACCCATATTGGCCGCCGCCGCGCTGACCGCCGGCGTCGGCATATATGTGTTCGGGCAACGCCGCGCTATGGGGTCGGCGCTGGAGGAACAGGCACGCATGCGATAATCGGGATGGATATCCCCTGGTACCGGTGATATGACCCCGCTCTATGACCAAGCATACCCATATTCGCAACTTCGCCATCATTGCCCATATTGACCACGGCAAGTCGACGTTGGCCGACCGCATGATCGAGTTCTGCGGCGGTCTTTCGGACCGGGAGATGAAGGACCAAGTGCTCGATAGCATGGATATCGAGCGTGAGCGCGGCATCACCATCAAGGCGCAGACCGTGGCCCTCAAATACAAGGCCAAGGACGGCGAGACCTATGAGCTGAACCTGATGGATACGCCCGGCCATGTGGATTTCTCCTACGAGGTATCGCGCTCCTTGGCCGCCGTCGAGGGCGCATTGCTGGTGGTGGACGCGACCCAAGGGGTCGAGGCGCAAACCCTGGCCAATGCGTATCTTGCGATCGAGGCCGATCTGGAGATCGTGCCGGTGCTCAACAAGATCGATCTTCAGGCCGCCGAGCCGGATCGCATAAAGACGCAGATCGAAGATGTGGTCGGCCTGGATGCATCCGACGCCATCGAAATTTCCGCCAAGACCGGCCTGGGCATCGAAGACGTGCTGGAAGCCCTTGTGGCGCGCTTGCCGGCGCCGGAAGGCGATGCAGAAGCGCCCCTGAAAGCCATGCTGGTGGACAGCTGGTACGATCCTTATTTGGGTGTCATGATTTTGGTGCGCGTCAAGGATGGCAAATTGACCAAGGGTATGAAGGTCGATTTCATGGCCGCCGGCGCCAAACACCAGATCGATCAGGTCGGCATCTTTACGCCCAAGGCCACTCAGGTCGATGCATTGGGCCCCGGTCAGGTCGGCTATATCACCGCCTCGATCAAGACCGTCGCCGAAACCCAAGTTGGCGATACCATCACCGAAACCAAGCGCCCGGCGGAAAGCCCGCTGGAAGGCTTCAAGCCATCGGTGCCGGTGGTCTTTTCCAGCCTGTTCCCGGTGGACAATGCCGAATTTGAAGATTTGCGCGATAGCCTCGCCAAGCTGCGCCTCAACGATGCCAGCTTCCAATACGAGGCGGAAACCTCGGCGGCGTTGGGCTTCGGCTTCCGCTGCGGCTTTTTGGGGCTGCTGCATTTGGAGATCGTGCAGGAACGGCTTGAGCGGGAGTTTGATCTGGATCTGATCACCACCGCGCCGAGCGTCATTTACCGGCTGCATTTGAACGATGGAACGGTCAAAGAGCTGCACAATCCCGCCGACATGCCCGATCCCACCTATATCAATTTTATCGAAGAGCCGTGGATACGCGCCACCATCATGGTGCCCGACGAGCATCTGGGCGGCATCTTGGCGCTCTGCACCGAGCGCCGCGGCGAGCAGGTGGAGCTGACCTATGCGGGCTCTCGCGCGATGGTTATTTACCGCCTTCCCCTCAACGAGGTGGTGTTCGATTTTTACGACCGGCTGAAATCCACGTCCAGAGGCTATGCCAGTTTCGATTATCAAATAGATGATTACCGGGAAGCGGACCTCGCCAAGGTTTCGATCCTGGTCAATTCGGAAGCCGTGGACGCGCTTGCGTTCGTTGCCCATCGTTCCCAAGCGGAAAGCCGGGGCCGCGCCATCTGCGAGCGTCTGAAAGATCTGATCCCCAGGCAATTGTTCAAAATCGCTATCCAGGCCGCCATCGGCGGTAAGGTAGTCGCCCGCTCAACATTGAGCGCGCTTCGCAAAGACGTCACCTCCAAATGTTATGGCGGCGATATCACGCGCAAACGCAAGTTGTTGGAAAAGCAGAAAAAGGGCAAAAAACGTATGCGCCAGTTTGGTCAAGTGGAAATCCCCCAATCGGCATTCCTGGCGGCGCTGCGCATGGACGACAACTAGGTTGAGGGTTCGGGCGCGCGCCCTTTAGTCTTTGCCACCGCCGCTGTCATTGCCGGGCCGGGGCAGATTTCGGACCACCGACATCACATCCAGTTTGTTCGGTGCTTCCACCGCCGTCAGATCATCGGCGCGGGAGGCATCGGCCAAATATCCAGGCACGCTGTCATCCATTTTCTCGGTTGGATCATAATCGGCGAGGTCGCGGTATTTGGACGGCAGGCCAATATCGTCGTAATCGGCCTCTTCGGCGGCGGCAAGGATATCTTCGTAAGTTGTATGCGGATAGTCATCGGGTAACTCGAAATCGCCGGGTGTGCGGTCGCGGAAAAACCAGACCAGAAACACGCCGGGGCCGCCGAGCAATATCCAGCCCGGTAATTGCAGTAGCGTCAGCATGAAAGGATCCCAAACCAGCGGACTTATGTTCTCGGTTATCGCCGCTTTCATGCCGGCCAGGGTGTCCGGCGCCAATATCTCCATAACTTTGGAAGCTGCGACGATGCCGAATTTGTTCAACATTCCGTGCACCACGGCTTCGGCCGCAGTGAATACGAAGGCCATAACCAGAAGGCACCAGCCGGTGATCCGCCATAAAAACATGAAGGCGAGCCTATCAGATTTCGCGCGAATTTCCAAAACGATCCGCCGTAGCCCCTGAAACGGTTGCGGCGCCGAGGCGCTTCGGATAGGTTCCGGCCCTTGGCGGAAGCGCAAAAATTCTTACCGGCGGATCGATTGGCGCCGGATCGAATTTCGCGCCCGCTGAGCTAAGGAGGGGTGGCCGAGTGGCTGAAGGCGCACGCTTGGAAAGCGTGTATGCGTTAACGCGTATCGTGGGTTCGAATCCCACTCCCTCCGCCAGCACCTAACACATTGATATTAAACAATAATTTGTCTTTTTGACACCCCGAATTACCCCGCGGTTCCCGGGGTTTTTGGCGGTGTGTATATTTGGTGTGGTTTGGGGAGACGGAAACCTATCCACTGAGATCGCCATTTGGGCCGTTTATCTCTTTGCCAGTGTTTTTTGGTACCATACCTGAAACCGATTGCATCGTTTTTAACAGATTTTAAGCAAAAAAACCCCTCGCGGATGCAAGGGGCTTAATCTAGGTCGTTGGACTTAGATGAATCTTAGCAATTCCCGTTGTTCCGGCCAGGTGAGTGGAAGTTGAGACGATGCGGCTAGCTTTTTGGCGGTCAGTTCCGGCGGTTGAGTGCCGGTTAGGATGGCGCGGATAATGTCTGGTGCGAGATAAGACAATCGTAGGATGCGAGTAAAATAGGATTGGCTTACTTTTTCATCTTCTGCTAATTGGCCAACTGTTTTATCCCGGCATTTGAGGATTCTATTTTGGTAACGCTCAGCTTGTATAAGCAGGCGAACGAGACTGCGATCGGGTTTTTGTTTAAACCGTAGGCCTTCAATAATCATTTTGGTTTCCATGCCGGTTCGTTTGAGCCTGGCATCGACGCACAAGGTGATCGCGGGGCCATCGGTCACCAGCGGTGTTAAATTCTTCTCAGTTGCAATCTGTATTAAGGCGCTCGGCCTGATTTGAATATCAACTTGTTCACGATGCACATCAATGCGGATAATAAGAGCCAAAAGAAGTTGGCGAGTTTCGGTTGGTGTTTTTCTTGGCCACTCAATTGCTAAGTTATGTATCTTGGCTATGAGCCATTTTTGCTCAGCAAGGTCATCGGTATGGGCCGTGACGGTATCTAATATCAAAGCCTCATCTTGGAACATCTGACATATCCGTTTGGTGATCAGTTGCTCCACCTCGCCAGCAGGAGTACGCCGTCCATTTGGCGCATCAGCGCGGGGTCCGATTATCAGTGAGCGCGAGACATAATAGCGATAGCGTTTTCCCTTTTTGACGGCATGGCTTGGCGTCATGCGGATGCCCTGATCATCGAAGATGAGGCCGGCGAGTAAGCTCGGTTCTTTGGCCGACTTGCCAAATTGGTTTTCTATGCGATTGCTGGCAAGACGAGTTTGCACTTGCTCCCAAAGATCTTGATCAACAATCGCTTGATGATTACCCGGATAGTTCAAGTCCTTGTGGACGATATCTCCAAGGTAAAGACGGTTTTGCAGCAGATGATAAAGCGCGCCGCGGTAAAAAATGCTGCCACCGCTCTGCCGGCCGGCTTTACTTATCCTAATCTTGCTGACGATGCCTGCTGCTTTCAGAACATCTCTGAGACTGGCGACAGAGCCGAGTTCGGCATAACGTTGATAAATATACCTGACGGTGGCAGCTTCCGTTTCGTTAACGACCAGCTTTTTGTCGATACAATCATAGCCGAGAGGCACATTACCGCCCATCCACATACCTTTCTTTTTTGAAGCGGCGATTTTGTCTCGAATCCGCTCCGCCGTTACTTCCCGCTCAAACTGGGCAAATGATAATAAAACGTTGAGGGTTAATCGACCCATGGACGACGTTGTGTTGAACTGCTGGGTGACAGAAACAAAGGACACACTGTATTTATCAAGTACATCAACGATCTTGGCAAAGTCTGAGAGCGACCGGGTGAGCCGATCCACTTTATATACAACAATGACGTCAACGCGGCCTGCGGCGACATCTGCCAAGAGTTGCTTTAGAGCAGGCCGTTCCATCGTCGCCCCAGAGATGCCACCGTCATCATAATAATCAGGCAACATCTTCCAGCCTTCGTGCTTTTGGCTCGTGATATACGCCTCGCAAGCTTCACGCTGGGCATCAAGAGAGTTAAAGTCTTGCTCTAAACCTTCTTCATGGGATTTACGGGTATAGATGGCACAGCGTGGATTGATCGTAGTTTCTGAGGTGATATTATTCATCGGTCTGTTCCCCTTTCTGCTGTTTCTTTTCTTTATTTTTTAGGCCAAAAAAGCGCGGGCCGGACCACCGGGTCCCTGTGATCTTACGGGCTATCATCGACAGTGATCCGTATCGGTCGCCCGTATATTCGAAACCATCTTCCAATACGATGACCGTGTGACGCTTGCCTTGCCATTCACGCACCAGTTTGGTGCCGGGTTTGAGATTGGGGCCGGTATCGAAAGCGGCTTTGTCATCCGCCTCCAATTGCTTTGCAAAAGTTCGAAGCTTGCGTTTGGTGGCTTGGTTTAAACCCCCATGGGCACCTTCCTGGGTTTTGTAGGTAAGGCTACGAATGATGAGATCGCGGCTAAAGCCTTTGGGCACCGACGTATTAAAAGTTCGGTTCCAACGTTTTCGCAGCAAATGTATCGGTAAATCACTGAGGGTTGCGATTTCTGTTGCCAGATCGGGAGGTTTTGGCATTATTCCGCCTCCCGGGTGACACGATAATGCGTGACACCTTTGTCGTTCTTGGCTCGATCGATCTGGTGACCGCTTTTGCGAAGTCCGGAAAGGGCTGCCCGGATACTGTGCGGCTGCCAGTTGGTGGCCTTTTGCAATTGCGCCATTGATGCCCCTGTCTTGCGGTCGGTTAGCCGAAGAATCAAGGCTGGTTTGGTGGGATCTTTTGACATGTTTATCTCCTTTTGTGCTGCGCTCATTTGATATGAGCGCTGTCACTGAGCTGACCCGGCAGGGTATTTCCTGGGCCGGGTTGTCAGCGCTAAAGGAGATAAAACAACCTCGCTGAACACCCACAGTAACGCTCTGGTGGCATCAGAAGTCCAGTCGAAAGAGTGCGAATAAGGAGCTTTTTTTATGTTAATTTTAGGACATGAAGAGCCGTGATCTTTTGGGTGTTACGGCAGTTGGAGACAGGGCCGAGTGTATTTATCGGAATAAATCGGAATGCGTACCGGTTCGAATGAGCGTCAATGTGTCGTCATTCTCTTCCCAAATTAATAGCCAGTCAGACTCAATATGGCATTCCCAGTAGGGTGCCATATTGCCGGCAAGGCGATGGGCTTTGAACTTTCTTTCTAGGAGTTCGTTTGCGAGTAAGTTGTCGAGGATGTCTCGGAGTTTATCTGGATTCTTACCGCGCTTTTTTACCCGCTTGAGGTCTTTCTTGAATGTCGTGGTCGTAACGAGGTTACGCATTATCGATATCGGACATCAATTCATCGACGCTGTTATATTTAATAAGGCCATCCTTTTCTTTGGCCTGGCGCATAGCTTCCAAGGTCTCTGCGTTGGGAACTCTAACTTCGAACGGCAAACCATGCTGAAGCGCAACCTGCTTGTAAAACAGGGTTATCGCTTCTGTTGGCGACATGCCCAAAGTTGAAAACACCGCCTCTGCATCCTGCTTGAGATCCGGCTCTACACGCGCGCGTATCATTTCTGATTTGGCCATTTTACTATCCTCCAATTATGAGTATGTAATGTACCACAAATGGTGAACAAATCAACTGTTTAGTACTTAAACAGATTTTTCTCTGGTCACAGTGACCTGAAATTATTAAATGATATCAAAGACTTACATGTAGGAGTACCCAGGGTTCGAATTCGGGTCTCTCCGCCACCACTTAAGTCATTGATATTACACAATAAAACATGGTTTTAAACGTGCGAATTAGCCCGCGATTGCCGGGGTTTTTAGCATGGTGATATTGATGTTCTGGATGCAGAGACTTTTTTAGTCAGAATTGCCGCTGGAAAAGCCAATTTGTCTCTCGGGCGCTGTTTTTTGGTACGTCACAGGAAAGCAGGTTTAGCAAAATCCAAGGTGGGCCCGTTGTTCTTGCCAATCAAGTGGCAGGCGGGAGGCTGCCGTAAGTTTTCGAGCGGAGAGTTCGACTGGCTGGGTGCCGTTCAAAATAGATTTTACAATATCTGGTGCAAGATAGGCCAAACGCAAAACGCGGGTAAAATAGGAAGGGCTCACATTTTCCGCAGCCGCCATCTCTTTAAGCGACTGATCTCGGTTCTTGAGAACGTGGTTTTGGTAGACATCGGCTTGGGCCAGGATGCGAATGAGACTTTTATCTGGCTCCTGCCTTACCTGTCCATTTGTCGGCGCATCGATGACCAACTTCTTTTCGATGCCGGCGCGTCTCAATCGTCCGGCTATGGTGAGTGTTAGAGTTTGGTTCTGTTCGATCGCGGGGAGTGAATGTTCGTCTTTGTTTATATGACACAGTGCATTCGGTCGGATTTTGATTTCGACCGCATTTGCCTGAATCTCTATTCGAACAATAAGGGATAAGAGAGCCTGCCTAAGTTCTTTGACCGGAGCTCAGCATACCCATTAAAAATTTGAAACTTTTATATCTGCAAGACTATGATTTTCCGCCTGCACAGTGGATAGGTAGCCGCTGGTATGAGGTGCAATGTGCTCGAAGTAGAATTGAGTTGTTGCGATTTTCATTTCGTAGAACGCAGGGTTGCCTTTGTCATTATTAAGATGTTTCTGAGCCGCCACAGCAGATTTGCACATCATCCATGCACCACATGTCGTGCCTAATAATTGAAGATATGGCACTGCGATAGCGTTCAAGGTCGAAGGATCATTTCCGTTCTGCAGGATGGCGTTTAAGCCAGCCTCGGCACTCTCAATGCAATTGTGAAACTTAACCGAAAGCGAACTAAGCTTATCAAACGCTGTGAGAGTTTTAGCTGTCTTTCGCATGTCATTCAAAAGTGAATTTGTCGCCGCTCCTTTATCGAATTGCGTTTTTCGTCCGACCAAATCCAATGCCTGAATGCCGGTCGTTCCCTCATAAATCGTCGTAATGCGAGCGTCCCTTAAGTATTGCGCAACTCCGGTCTCTTCAATATACCCCATGCCACCGCGCACCTGGATACCGAGCGAGGCAATATCCTGACAATTTTCGCTCGCCCATCCTTTGACAATGGGTGTGAAGAGGTCGATACGCGCCTGGCAGTGCGCACGTTTTTCTTCATTTCGGGCCATTTCTGCACGATCTCCCGCAGAAATGGCTAATAAAGCAAATGCTCGGCCAGCCTCAGTCAAAGCTCGCATCTTCATTAGCATGCGTTGAACGTCGCCGTGATTGATAATTGATTGAGGCTCATTGCTGTTCGGCGAACTTCCTTGAATGCGTTCACGCGCGTATTCAACGGCAGCCTGATATGCGCGATCGCCGATAGCTACGCCCTGTACACCAACCGATAACCGAGCGGCGTTCATCATGGAGAACATACAAGCTAGTCCCTTGTTTTCCTCACCCACTAAATATCCGATGGCACCTTCATGATCTCCAAAGCTCATAACACAGGTTGGGCTCGCGTGGATGCCGAGCTTGTGTTCAACTGAGACGGCCTTCACATCATTTCTATCTCCCAAGGATCCATCATTGTCGACGATATATTTGGGCACTAGGAATAAAGATATGCCGCGCGTGCCTTCAGGCGCGTCTTGCAATCTCGCGAGGACAAGATGAATGATATTTTCTGAAGCCTCATGATCTCCCCAGGTAATAAATATCTTTTGGCCAGTGATGCGATAATGATCACCTTCGGGAACAGCCTTGGTGCGAATATTGGACAAATCTGAGCCAGCTTGCGGTTCAGTAAGGTTCATTGTTCCGGTCCATTCGCCACTAATCAGTTTTGGCAAATAAACTACTTGGAGTTTCTCACTGCCGTGCTGATGAAGCGCATCGACGGCCCCTTCAGTTAGCAAGGGACATAAAGCAAAAGCGGTGTTGGAAGCTAGCCAAAGCTCCTTTACTGCCCCTGCAACAACTTTTGGGAGGCCTTGACCACCGTACTCGGTTGGAGCGCCTATGGTTGACCAACCATTTTCGGAAAACTGACGATAGGCATCTTCGAACCCTTCTGGGAGAACAACTTTGTTATCTATCAACCGAGCACCTTGAATGTCTCCAGTTTGATTGAGAGGCGCCAATTCATTGCTGGCGAACTTTCCAGCTTCTTCAAGGATTGTGGCGACCATTTCAGAGTTTGCATCTTCGAAGCCATCGTGGGAGGAAAGCTCCTCCAGATCACACAAATTTTCCAGAACAAAACGCAAATCACGTATTGGCGCTGAATATTCCAACGACATCAATTAATCTCCAACTTAATCTTAAATACGGATGCCTTATTCAGGCATGTAAAATCTCACTCATCGGCTTGCTGATTAATCCGATGCGAATTTATAGTCTTTGTAAATTTCTCGAAGTTCACTTAAATAGCGTTATTCAGCTTCTGCCCATTCGCGGAGTACGTATTTCTGAATTTTACCCGTTGAGGTTTTCGGTAATTCTACATAGCGAATATGACGTGGGCATTTATAGCTGGCCATATTATCCCGGCAGAACTTAATCATTTCCTCTTCGGACGGTTGATCAGCACCCTCTTTCAATTCGATAAAGGCACAAGGTGTTTCTCCCCATTTATCGTCTGACTTGGCAACCACTGCGACGAAAAGAACAGAGGGATGGGTGTAAAGTGTTTCTTCGACTTCGATTGATGAAATGTTCTCACCACCTGAAATAATGATGTCCTTTGATCGATCCTTGAGTTCGACATAACCGTCTGGGTGCATGACGCCGAGATCGCCAGAGTGGAACCATCCATCAGCAAAGGCTTCATCAGATGCGCTAGAGTTCTTGAGATAGCCCTTCATGACATTGTTGCCACGAAACATCACTTCACCCATGGTCTTTCCGTCGTGTGGCACAGGGTTCATACTTTGGGGGTCGAGAACATCTAATTGATCAAGCACGACGTAGTTCACGCCTTGGCGGGATTTTTTTGATGCCTGCGAAGATGCGTCGAGATCATTCCATTCATCATGCCAGGCACAAACTGTTGCTGGGCCATATGTTTCTGTGAGCCCATAAACATGGGTGATTTCAAAGCCGATCTTGTCCATGGTTTCGAGCACTGCCGGCGGTGGCGGGGCGCCTGCAGTCATGGCTTTTACCTTATGATTAAATTCACGTTTCTTGTCTTCCTGAGCATTTGCAATCATGCTTAATACAATTGGTGCACCACAAAAATGATCAACAGATTGATCAGCGATGCCGTCATATATACCTTTAGCACTAACGGCGCGTAGACAGACGCTGGTCCCGGCATATGCAGCCAATGTCCAAGGAAAGCACCATCCGTTGCAATGGAACATGGGCAATGTCCAAAGATAGGTTGGATGATGATTTAAATTCCATGCGACGGCATTGCCTAGCGCGTTTAAGTAAGCGCCACGATGATGATAAACGACACCTTTGGGGTTTCCGGTTGTACCAGAAGTATAATTCAGCGAAATTGCATCCCATTCATCATCCGGAAGGGACCATTCAAATTCTGGATCACCCTTAGCGATAAATGCTTCGTAGTCCTGATTGCCAAGAATTTCCCCGCCATTGGCTAAAATATCATCAATATCAATTACGGTAGGGTTTACTGAGGCTAATTCGAGTGCTTCCTTGATCGTTGGTGAGAACTCTTTGTCTGTTAACAAAACTTTGGCTTCACCATGATCGAGAATGAAGGCGATAGTTTTTGCATCCAGTCTAATATTTAGCGCGTTTAAAACGGCGCCTGTCATAGGGACGCCAAAATGAGCTTCGTATAGTTCGGGTGTGTTGGCACACATGGCAGCAACGGTGTCACCTCGGCCAATACCGAGATCAGCTATTGCCGATGCAAGGCGTCGTGATCTCGCATAGGTTTCTTGCCACGTGTATCGTCTGTCTCCATGAATAACAGCCAAATGATCTGGGTAAACTTTTGCCGTTCGCGCAATGAAGCTTAGTGGAGATAGAGGGACATGATTCGCTTTTAGTTTAGCGAGATCATCATAAGGACTTTTTGAATCGGTCATAATTGAGGGCCTCGCTTTTTAGTCAATTACTGGCAAATTGAGTTTTGACGGATGTTCCTCTGAAAAGTAAAAAGTATCAGAACCCATTTTGTGCGGCAGATATTGATGCGCGAACTGCTGATCGGTCAGCGCTGAATCGCCATTGGCAATTTCCAGTCGCAACCGGTGTCCCGGTCCAAAGAAATGAGATATTGGCCAAATTTCAATCTCGAACTTATAAATTTCACCTGGATTTAGCGGCTTGGGCGAGGTATGCCCGTAAAAAGGACGAACCTCCGTGCTGAGTGTTTCGTCTTTGTCGCGGTGAGATGCTTTAAGCCACCCTTTAGCAACCGGAATGCTTTTTGGTTGAAGTCCTTTTTCACGCTCTTCAGGCGCTTGGGGTATTTGGTCAGAAATTTTAACAATGAAATCCGTATCCGGTTGATCGGAAGAAGCGTAAAGTTCCAAAGTGATGGGGCCGGTAACTTCTAAGCCATTTTGGAGAGGCTCAGTCGTAAATGTCAATTGCCGGCGAATTGGATCAGGTCCTTGAGGCCCCATTGCCGTCGTACCGAGCACCCACTGTGGATCAGGGTATTGATAGGTGGCGGTACTTTCATCCGAAGTTGATGCATCAGTGGAAAGGCCACCGTCATTCAAGGAATTGAGACTATTCGTTTTCTCACCATTTAAGTAGTAGGAAACCTGTTCCGCTCTTTCGATCGGCCAGGTTTCTTCATCGCGATACTCATCACGGCCTCCGATATAGAGCCTGACAGGAGATTTGCCATCTTTATCGCTTTCTATGCCCTTTAAATGCTGGTCGTAGAATGGGAGAAAATGTTCCTTATGAAATTCTGGTTTATCAAACTGATGGGCGGCTTCGGCGACATTTTTACCGCCCGTGACCACCAAATTTTTCGGAGCTGTTAAATTTTCATGGGCCATTAAGTTGCCGCGTAGATGTAGGCCAACTTTACCCCACACGCCAATATTAAGAACCGGCACTTCAATGTCTTTGATGCGATGAAGGGCGGTGCGTTCCTGCCACCACTCATCAAAAGTTTGGCGTTTTATCATCTCGAGAACGAGGTCTTTTTCGAGGAGCTTTCCGCCTGTTTGATCGGCAGCGCGGTGGGCATTGTTGACCCGGATCATGTTGTACCAGAACGGCATGAAACCGCAGTAAATACCACCATGATAGACCGAATCTCGATAGGGGTCGACGAGGCCATCATAGGGCGCGATGCAGGCGAGGCTCGGTGGATTAACGATTCCCATAAACCATTGGGACATACAATAGTAACTTTGCCCAATTCCGCCGACTTTTCCGTTCGACCAATCTTGAGCACCAATCCATTCGATGACGTCGTAAAGGTCATTTTGTTCATCAGTATCGAGCAGACCATATTCACCTTCAGAGTTTCCGGTGCCACGAACATCCGCATGAACATAGGCGTAGCCATGATCCGTATACCACTCAATAGGACCTGTTTCCCGCCACGGAAAAACCGCTGGGTGGGCAGGTAATTCATCAGTTTCATACCGATAGGGTGAGGCGGCAAAAAGTGCTGGAAAGTTACCTTCTCCGTCCGGCAGATAAATCCGAGCTGCAATGGATACGCCGTCTCTAACCGGAATTTTTATGTCCTGGGTCTACATTTTCCACCTCCTATGATTTTTTTTAATACTTTTGGAGTCCAAAAATATTATTGGGGCTGACCCAGATAACATGATTTTGGGGTTATCATGGGACCTATGCGCAAGAGCCGCCTTAGCCACTATAA
>ENA-OREN01002083-OREN01002083.1-marine-metagenome-genome-assembly--contig:-NODE-2083-length-21379-cov-3.335837_pt1 | contig 21379 bp, 17 predicted proteins | sample MGYA00248624_ERZ508555 | MGnify/ENA primary metagenome ERZ508555 (study PRJEB26222, sample SAMN06267773) | marine metagenome | isolation source: Saanich Inlet, British Columbia, Canada | place...
TAGATTGAAAAAATTTTCTAAGCAGATCAGAGGATTGCTCATGCAGGTGTCCTCCACTAAAAAGCACTCTATGATTAAGATGATCTTTATATAGAAATTGATCAATTGATTCAATCGCTCCTGTCTTTGGCTCATGCGAGCCAAAATATAGAGATCTCATTCTGGCATCTATTATTGCTTTTGCACACATATGACAAGGCTCAAGAGTTACATAGATGTCACAACCAATTAACCTATAATTCTTTATATATTGACTTGCTTGATTAATTGCATTGATTTCTGCATGAGAGGAGACTGAGTTTTTTGTTTTTACTTGGTTAAAGCCCCGGCCGATAATTTTTCCCCTTTTTACAACTATTGCGCCCACTGGAACCTCATCATTGTCAAATGCTAATTTAGCCATATCAATGGCCTCAACCATAAAATGCTTAATATAATTATTATCTATGGACAAATTTTATAATTAGGTTTTTTATAGAAATTTAGCCCATTCTTTAAGCGGCCTTCTTTCAGATTTCAAGGAGTTAACTACAGCACTATCATCTCTATACCCTATTGCCATGCCGCAAAATAATATATCGCTGTCTTCAGCTTTTACAAACTCAGAAACACTATCATGTTTCATTGACCAAGCCTCTTGAGCACAAGTGTCTAATCCAGCTTCCTTTGCTAACAACATAAAGGTTTGTAAAAACATTCCTAGATCAGACCATTGAGGGGGACCCATTTGCCGATCAACATAGCAGAAAAAGGCACAAGGTGCTCCAAAGAATTTAAAGTTCTGCATAACTTGATCCAATCTTGCGTCCTTATCATCTCTTGCTATGCCTAATAGTTCATACATTTGTTCGCCAAGTTCATACCTAGATGTTCTGTAGGGCTCTTTAAGTTTTGGAGGATAGATATCGTATGCTGGAAGCTCAGGCTTTGTCCAATTCCCTTGAAATTCAAGAAAATTATTCATTGCAGAATTATTAATTACATATATTTTCCAAGGTTGAAGATTTCCACCAGAAGCTGCCCTACTTGAAAGCGTCAGTAATTTTTCAATTAACTCATTTGATACTTCCTGATTTGCAAAAGACCGAATTGATTTTCGTTCAAGGACTGCATCAGAAACTAACATATAACACCTCTATAACATTAAAATAAACTGTAATTCGATTCTACTGTAAATATATAAATATTGGCAAAATAATAATTTTTAATCTTAATAGAAGCCTCAGCCACTCCCCTCTTGGAGACATTGTGAAAATGTTTAATGTATTTACCTACGCTTAAGGATTGATGAAAATACTGCCCCTAAGATATAACCAGGCGCCTTAATAAGGTCCAATAAAATTCCAAGACCACCAACGGCAATCCATCTAAACGGAAATAAATAGCTTGGCTTTATGTTATTGTTCAATGGAAAAAAAACACCTCTATATAAAAATGAGGCTGTGATGATGCTTGCAAAGAAAATTTTAGTAACGTGTGGGAAGTACCATATGGATTCCTCAACCCAATGAGCTACAACGGCATTCCATCGATAAACAAAATACGAAATAATAATAAAAATTGCCAACTTTACAAAATTATTATTATTTGAAGCATTTTTTGAATACCCCCTCAAAACACCTCTGTTAATTATAAAAGTTATACAAGCTATACAAGTTATGCTTACCAAAAAAATCTTGGTGAGATGGGGGATAAAAAAAATACTATCCCCACCAACAATAGAATTCCATTTTTGACTGATGATGAGGCCAAGCAATAAAGTCATGCCAAGATATATGTCTCTAACATTGTTTTGGATATCTAAGAATGCTCCATAAATCTGATAAATGAAGAACTTCTTAAGGGCAGAAAATAAATTTACAGATAAATTGGAGTAGCTAAGATAATTCTGTTCGGGCAAATGATATCTTAGATTATTTTTAATGCGTGTTTTCCACTCAACATCACCTCCAGCTCTAACCCCTTCTTTGATTTTATAGCCATTCAAAAAATTAGTCTTTGTCATCAAGGTTCCAGGAGCAGTTTCATGCCCCAATCTTCCATAAGTCGATGCACGCAGAAGCTTTTGAAACTTTGTGGTAGCAAAATATTTAGTCTTACCAAAAACAACATCACATTGGTAATGTTGCATTAGTCTCCAATAATCAGTTAGCCATTCTTTCTTAGGGATAGTTGTTGCATCTAGGAAACCCAGCCAATCAGATGAAGCAATGGCAGCGCCAGCATTAGTAGCCTCATATGGGAATGCTCTGCCAGGTGGAAATCTTTCTTTAAACCTTGTGAGAAAAGGTAACGAAAAAATACTATGAAGCAAGCGATCATACTTGTAAGCTTTGCCAACTCTTAGGTAGATAATTGGTATTGAAGAGCTTATCTTTTTCACTCCAATTTCAATTGCATTTGAAGAGCTTGAATCAGCTATAATAATTTCGCTTGGAGGGAGTGTTTGTGCGTGGATGCAAGAAATCAGCTCCTTGAGATGAATAAAATTATCAAGCGTTGGAACAATAATGCTAATCTTAGGGTTCGTCTCAATTGCTTCAACCATCGCTATTCCTTATATGTTAAAACTGTTCAAAAAGGCTCATTTCTATAACAAGTTAATCAAAAATTTGACACATTAACACCTAAATTTTCATATAAATTCTTGCATGAAGAATTGAGTTTAATGACCATTGGTAATTTTATAATCTCAAGGTTAATTAATGCCATATATATCCCTAGTAAATACTTTTTCTTTCACATCATCAAGAGAAGCATCCGGCCGATTAGCTAAAATAATTTCACTTTTTTGTTTAAAGAACTCTAGTGAGCTAACAACCTCGCAATCAAACATGAAGCTCAAATTAACTAGGGGTTCGTATATGAGGATAGTAATGTTTTTATCTAATTCCTTAAGAGCCTGTATTACGCCAACAATTGAAGATTCCCTAAAATTATCAGAGTTTTTTTTCATGGCAAGAAGATATATGCCAATTACTTTCTTATCCAAAGATGCAACATAATGTGCAATGTATTTTTTTCTTGAGATGTTGCTTCTAATAATAGAGCTAAAAAGCTCCTGAGGTAAGTCACCAAAATCTGATTCAAGTTGTTTTGTATCCTTAGGCAAGCAATATCCCCCATATCCAAAAGATGGATTGCAATAATGAGAACCAATCCTCGGATCGCTTGTAACACCATCTATAATAGACTGACTATCTAAATTACTTGCTAAGGCGAACGTATCAAGCTCATTGAAAAAACTAATTCTTGTAGCTAAATAGGCATTTGAGAAAAGTTTTACCGCCTCTGCTTCACCACTTTCCATTAAAAATATCTCTGGATCATTCGAAGCAAATGATGCAAATAATTCTGCAATTTTTAATCCAAGTAACTCCGTGTTTCCCACAATAATCCTGCTGGGGTTCAGGTTATCTTCAAGTGCATTCCCTTCTCTCAAGAATTCTGGAGAAAAAATAATTGGGAAATCTGGATATTGAGCTTGAAGCCTTTGCGTGTAGCCTTGCGGAACGGTAGATTTTATTAGAATGGGGGAGTTTATATTTTTTTCACTAATCTTAGAAATAACTGAGTCAAGTTGAGAGGTATCAAAAAATTTAGTAGATTCGCTGAAATTAGTTGGTAAAGCTAGAATAATAAGATCTGAGTCTGAAACAGCATCAGTTAGATCATAGTTTGTTTTTAAGCGGAGTGTTTTATTAGCAAAGAACTTATCTATATTTTGATCTCGGAGTGGGGATTTTTTGTTGTCAATCTGTTTGAGTTTTAATCTATCAATATCAACAAGAGTGACCTCCTTCTCTTGGCTCAAAAGAACAGCTAATGAAAAACCAACATAGCCAGCCCCAATAATGGTAATTTTGTTAAACAAATTTCTTGCCTTTACATTAAAAAGTTAAGTAACAATTATACTCTAAGAAAAATACGCTTTTTTTATTTTAAATAATTTGAAGATGCTTGTGCTTACAGTATTTATTGCACACCAAGGACGCTGGGTTCATTCTGATATTTTGTGATCTTAATTTTCAATCGCATCAATATAAAGATCGCATACAAAATCTTGGTTAAATTCATTCTCAATCTTCTCTCGGCCTTTAGCCCCCATAATTCTTCGAGATTCATATGGTAGTTTGAGCATCAATTCAATTTTATCCGATAGATCAAGATAGTCGCCCGATCTACATAAAAACCCAGTCACCCCGTCTTTTATAACCTCTCTACAGCCTGGCACATCTGTAGCTATTAGAGGTCGGCCTATCGCAGCCGCTTCTAATAAAACCTTGGATGTCCCTTCTCGGTAAGACGGGAGTACTACACAGCATGCACTTTCAATATAAGTCACAACGTTGTCAGTTTCGCCCAAATACTCAATTATTCCGTCTTTTTGCCATTCATCCATTTGCTTATTTGAGATTGACGTTCTATTCTCTACTCCTAACGGACCCAATAACTGAAATCTAATATTGGGGTATATTGATTTGATATTTCTTGCTGCGTCAACAAATTCTCCTATCCCTTTATCCCAAATCATGCGTGCAATTAGTATGAAGGTCATCTCTTTATTTAATGGCAGATCGGCTCGGGAAAATTTATCCAAATCCACGCCAGACCCAGGTGTCAGTCGACAAACTCTTGAATCTACAAGTCTATTACCAACAAATAGATCTTTGTCGTCGACATTCTGAAAAAAGGCTGTTGCAACTGAGACTAGAGAAAACCTATAAAGAGTTTTTACTACCTTAGTAATCCAAGTATCTGTAATAAACGCTGTTCCAAGACCGGTAATCGTTACTATCGACTTAACCTTGACAAGTCTTGCGGCAATAGAGCCGTAAATAACTGGCTTGATAGTATAAAAAAGTACGAGCGCCGGCTTTAAGCGAATAAAATATTTAACGAAGTCAAAAATTGTGAATAAATCAACAAATGGATTAATGCCTTTGCTGGAGATAAATAAGGGTTTTATCTGATCCACTTCCTTAGCGATAAGAGATTCATATCCGTCGAATTGGGTTAGCACACATACCTTATATCCCTCTTGATTGAGACGTCTAATGAGAGGCATTCGGTGATTATATATTGTCCAAGCACAGTTGGCGCTTATGATAATAATTTTAGACTTATCTTTCACAGTTCAGATATTATCTTCAAGCCATGCTTGAAACATTAACACTGCCCACAATTGAGATTGCCAGTTATGAACGCCCATCAAATGTTCTAACCACATTTGTCTAACTACCTCAGGATAAAAAAATCCTTGAGATCTTAATCGAGTTTCATCTAGCAATTCTTCGGCCCATTCTTTGAGAGGCCCTTTTAGCCAATCGCTCATAGGTATTCCAAATCCCATTTTAGGCCTTTCAATCAACTCCTTTGGTACATATCTAAAAAGCACGTCTCGTAAGATTGACTTTCCAACCCCATGTTTTAATTTCATTGCTAGAGGGATTTTCGAAGCAAACTCAAAAATATGATGATCTAAAAATGGGACTCTAGTTTCTAGGGACACGCCCATAGCAGCCCTGTCCACCTTAACTAAAATATCATCAGGCAAGTAAGAAATCGTATCAATAGCCATCATTTTTTGGATATCACCTACATCCGAAAGCAATTGGACATCTGAGGAAAATATCCGATCATGCTCTCCTTCCCCAATTACCACAGCAGACGGATCCTGCCAATTAGACACAAGTTGCTGGTATAAGCTCATTAGATCGTGAGATCCCATAACACCGGCGCCTTTCTGTAGTTTGTCCCCCCAGCTTATCCCGTTAAATTTACGTGGTGTAATTCTATTTAATAATTTAAATGCTTGATTCCAGCCCGCTGCCGGAAAATTTTTAATACTCTTCCCAACTAACTTTCTAACACTAGCCGGTGTCATACTTAAGCCCTTCCACAATTTATCTGCAAACAGGTATCTATTGTATCCACAAAACAATTCGTCTCCTCCATCACCTGAAAGGCTAACCGTCACATGATGTCTCGCAAGAGAAGAAACCAAAAATGTTGGTATTTGAGATGAATCAGCGAAAGGTTCACAATAAAGATTTGGTAATTTCGGAATGACATTTAACGCGTCTTGAGATGAAACATATAGCTCCGTATGTTCCGTTCCCAAGTGTCCAGCAACTAATTTAGCAAATATCGCCTCATTATAACCGGCCTCACTAAATCCTATGGTGAAGGTCTTTATAGGCCGTGACGACTGTGCCTGCATCAGGGCAACCACTGCTGACGAATCAACCCCACCCGAAAGAAAGGCCCCTAAAGGCACATCGGCCATCATTTGTTGAGAGATGGTCTTCCTCAATGCAATGTCTAGGTCATTTGTCACCTCGGCGACCGTGCCCTCAAAAGGTGATTCTGCACCAGTCCTGACCACATCCAAAGCATTCCAATACTTTTCCGTCGTGTGCTCACTTTCCTGGAGCGTCACCGTTACAATCGTCCCTGGCTCAACCTTCATAATGCCTTTATAAATTGAGTGTGGTGCCGGAACATAGCAATATCTCATGTACAAGGCTAGTGAGCCACGGTCAATATCATTTATAAACTGCGGATGTTTTTTTAATGCCTTTAATTCGGAGCCAAATAAAAATACTTTATTGGACCCAGACCCTTGCCAGCCATAATATAATGGCTTTTCTCCAAGTCTGTCTCTTATCAATGTAAGTTGTTCTAACTCTTTGTCCCATACTGCTATGGCAAACATCCCCGAAACACGAGAGACAGTCTCTCTAATGCCCCAAGCATCAAAACCAGCCAGAAGTGTTTCAGTATCAGAATGTCCTCGCCAATTTATTGTTACTCGACTCTTAATTAATTCACTTCTAATCTCGTTACTATTATATATTTCTCCGTTATAGGTCATGACGTATCTGTTCGAGCCAGACGTCATTGGCTGATATCCGGCTGGCGATAAATCTACAACAGCGAGCCGTCTATGACCAAGAGCAATTTTACTTGATGAATCTAGCCAAATACCCGCACTATCAGGCCCACGCTGTACAAGCTGATCTGACATCTCTTCTAGTATGGCGTTACTCAATTGATCATTGGTAAAATCACCGCCAAGGAAACCAATGATCCCACACATTTATAATTTCTCCTTATAACCGACAGCAACCCAATATGGGTTTTCTTCAGAAAAACTTATCTTCGTAAGGCCTGCATCTTGCATCATTATTCTGATCTGGTTTTTTGTAAATCTCTGTTCAAGTCTAGTCCCAAAGCGATCTAAAGCATCAGTTCGCATTGTATAAAAACTAAGCGCTCGGTAATTGCTTAGTGGAAATGCGTCAACAAAGGACTTACTAGCACCCCAGGATTCAAAAAGATATGCCAGCCGAGCTAGAGGCCAATATGTAAAAATAGCTATTACTTGACTAACGACGTATCTAAATTTATGCGGTAATTTACTTATTATTAACCTGAAAACATTGGTTGCCGCCCAAATAGATCGAAACCAAAAGGGTCTATTCTCAAGAGCGTAGTATAAATATAGTAAAAAAGGAGCGTCGGGTTTTAGCATATTGACACACGCTTTAATTCCCGCCGCCGTATCAGGGACATGATGTAACACACCTAATGAAACCCCAAAATCTTGACTACCACGAGGAAGAATTTCCTCAGAAACCCCCTTAGCATGAAAGTGACAATTAGGTTCATCCGCTAAGTTACGACGAGCCACATCCAATGCAGAACTAGGATCAATGCAATGTAATGTACCCACTCTAGGAGCCAAAAGCTTCGCCCAACGCCCACTTCCACAACCCATATCGAACCCAGACGAATTTTCAGGCAATTCTCCCCAAGGAAAAATTGAGAAGTATCGATTAAATAAGTATTGATACTCATCATCACTAAGATGACTTTGATCAAAGCGCTCCCACTCATCACCAAACCCATCAACTGTTTTTTGATCTTTATTATTGCTCATTATTTAATTTTCCTTTAAAAGTTTTACCAAATCTAAAAACCTTACCTATACTATTCGTAAATAGAAGATATTATCTACTGTTTCCTACATGAATCCTCATAAGACATACTTTGCCATTTGAAACAATCCTCCAGCAAGAAAAGATAATTGTTAATCGAAAAAAATGGGATAAGGAATCACTCATCAATATCAGGATTTATGTGAACGATTATATTTTGAAGATGTCACATTACGGTATACAAAACCCACGACTAAAAGTAACCCAAGGCTTGGCACGTGGTGCCTTGAAGCTGTGCCCCAATTACTCGTTCCCAAAGACCAAAGTGATTCTATTAATAAGTATGATAGGAAAATAAATAAATAAAATCTTCTATTTCCAAAAGCATTGTGTGCAACAAACATAGGTTTGTTAAGATAGGTGGCTACTAAATATTTCAACGCATTCCAGATTAACCAAAATCGCAACATATTTTCTAGTAAAGCAACTACATCAATTATAGATGAAATTTTCCAAGGCATTGGCTCAAACAGGTACTGAAACAAAAAGTAAGGCAGAGAAAGAATAAACCCACCGAGCCCATTATTTATTGCAACCTCAGTTCTATAATTTGCCCGTGCATCGTATGCGTCTGACAGGGTTCCCTCTTGATAGACTTGGACAGCTGCGCTCAAACCATCATCCAGCCGGTCGCCGTAAGAAGTAAGACTCATGAACAACTCAAACCCGTAAAACAAGCACAAAATCATGATAGGAGTAACCAAAATAAACTTAGTAAATGATATGCCTTTTCTATTTCTTGATGTTAACAGAAATAATGTCCCAGCAATTATAAAAATACCGAACGCGAGAAGTGCACCATGCAATGAGCCCATGCCCACAACGGCGATAAACAAAACGAGCCAATGGGCATTCGATCTATGAAAATAAATTTTTAAGGCCGCATAAAGAGCTAGATTGATAAAAAGCAGTTGAAATGGCTCTCGAAGGGTAACGCTGGTATACATTAATGAAGTAGGTATCAAAGCGTAAATAAGCATAACCCTCCATTGGTCCGACATATTAAATGATAAGATCCTCATAATCCGTAGGAGAATAAATGCGGATGCAAGCCACCCTAAAGCAGATAAAGCGCTTCCCAAAAACAGGGAATCCGTTGTAATGAAATAGAAAATACCCAAGATATACGCATATATATGGGTTATTACAAACACGTCGATCACAAGATTTTGGGAAAAATCAGCAGCCAACAAATGAAACCCAAGGGCATCATCAGAGGAGCCATAAGTCGGCCCAACAAAACCATTGAAGAAGGCAATACCAAGGCGTAAAAAAAAGCCTAGCCACAATGTTAGTTTAACTCTATACCTATACATCTGAATCCATGTTACCTTGATAGCAAATCGGCAAAATATTTTTTACTCAAGTTTTCCGGTAGTACATAACATTTGAGTTTTTTATATTTAGCTTCTTCTCATTGCATTATACGTTGAATTATATGAGTATGTCTGAACGAACCGCCGTACATAAAGTAAAACACCTCCAACCCCGTTCCGTAACCCAGGCTCCGCCCGCCTAATTGGAAAATATGTTACGTTTTAGCGTGGACACATGAAAAGCCCTTGACTTCTAATTATTAGGACCACTTGAGCTCCTCCTTCCACCAGGCAATTGTTTCATCCAGTCCGCGATCAATATCAAAACTGGGCTGCCAACCTAACTCGTCTTTTAAACGACTGATGTCAGCCACCAATAATGGTGGATCCTGAAGATTGGTGGAACGAGCCCCCAACTTTAATAATTCTGGGTGACTCAACTTAGTAGCAATTCTTTCTACCACATCCTTAAGGGTAATAGCTTCGCCTGACGCGATATTAACTGGACCCTGTATGTCTGAATTAAGTAAAGCTACAAAGGCTGAGGCCACATCAGTAACATACATAAAATCTCTCACTTGCTCACCACTGGAACACTGAGCAGTCTCACCTCGCAAGATTGATTGAATAACAGACGATACCAGCCTTGATGGATGTTCCTTTGGACCATAAAGAAAAAATATCCTTCCCCATGCACTGCTTAATCCAAATTGATTAGAGTATATCGACAATATTTCCTGTAAAGCATTTTTACACGTTCCATAAACCGTGCTCGGCTTCCGCGGAGTAACGCTTTCTACACACAAACCTTGACCCCAATCATATTCAGCACAGGTTCCGGCCATCACTACGCGCTCACCTCCTTGCTCGCCAAACGCCTTTAGCAGCGCAAGGCTCTCATTCACGCATTGAAGATTTTCAGGTGCTGTCCAGAAATGACCAGGTTCTGCATACCATGCAAAGTGCAATAAGTGTGTTGGCCGCACTTCATTTACAATAGTTTCTTGAGAACCGCTATTGAATAAATCGGTCAAATACCAATGAACACCATCGTCATCGACTCCTATTTTATGCCTTGATCGAGACATGGCATGAACCTCAAATCCTTCATTCACTAGATAATCTAAGCAATGCTGACCAATAAATCCTGTTGCACCAGTCACTAAAACGCGTTTAGCAGATGAACTGCCCGAAACCGCCTCCAGGTCAACACTATTCATAGCACCTCTAATTCAGGCACTGCGACAACAAATTTAGCTCCCCATTCACGAATATAGGATAATTGCTCAACAACTTCTGAACGCAAGTTCCAGGGGAAAATCACCACATAGTCTGGCTGGGTTTTTCTAATATACTTTTCTCCAACGATGGGTATTCGACTACCAGGCAAGAACTTATCCTGCTTGGCTGGATTAAGATCCACTACATAACTCAGCAAATCCTGACGAACCCCTGCATAATTCATCAACGTGTTGCCTTTGGCTGCAGCCCCATAACCCGCAACAGTTTTACCGGTGCGTTTTGCCTCAATCAAAAAGGAAAGAAAATCATTTTTAACCCTATCAGCCTTACCCTGGAACCCGGCATAAAAATCCACACTGCTCATTCCAGCGCTTTTTTCCTGGTCTAGAATTTTTATTACATTATCGCTTATTTGACGACCCCCGGTATCAGTGCGTTGCGCATACACACGTAAACTGCCGCCATGTGTGGGTATTATTTCTACATCAAATACACTTAAACCATTGCTCTCAAAAATTTTCTTCACAGCAGTCAACGACAAATAAGAATAGTGTTCGTGGTATATGGTATCGAACAGATTTTCAGACACCAGTCGCAATAAGTGAGGAAACTCAAAGGTTGAAACACCTGCTGGTTTCAGCAAAGCAGCAAAGCCGCCGACAAAGTCATTAATATCGGGGACATGTGCCAGAACATTGTTAGCAGCTGTTAAATCAGCTTGCTCACCTTGCTCAACCATTTTATTCGCAAGCTCAACGCCGAAAAAAGCTTCGATAATCTCGATACCTTTTTTACGAGCGGCATCCGCAGTACTGGTGGTGGGCTCAATACCCAGACATGGTATTCCCCGTGCTTTGACATATTGCAGGAGATAGCCATCGTTCGCTGCCACTTCTACGATATATGATTGCCCATCCAGATCGAAGCGATCGACCATATTGGTTACATATTGCTCAGAATGCTTTAACCATGATGATGAGAATGCGCTAAAGTAAGCATAATCAGATGAAAAAAGCTCATCAGCGCCCGCATAATCTTCTGTCTGCACCAACCAGCAATCGGTACACACTAGTACGCGTAATGGAAAATATTTCTCAGTCGCCTGGAGTTCTTGTTGAGTCAGATAGGCGTTCGACGGTGGGGATGTGACCAGATCAATTAATGAGACTGTCAACTCGGATTGGCAATGGCGGCACTTCATAAAGTTATTCCTTTAAAATTAATATTGGTTACAAAAGGATGATTCTGATCTCGCTTAGACAGGTCTATTACTGGTATGGGCCAGTCTATAGACAACGCAGGGTCGGTAACATTGAGCGCACCTTCCGAATCAGAATGATAGGTTGAGGTGTGCAAATAGATCAGCTCGCAGTTTTCAGTCAGCGCCTGAAATCCATGGGCATATCCTTCTGGAATGAGCAAACTTTTATGGTTCTCGGCAGAAAGAATTTCGCCATGCCATTGTAGAAAGGTTGGTGAGGTACGCCTAATATCTACTGCCACATCTAAAACCTCACCTTGTAAGCAGCTCACAAGCTTTATCTCGGCATGCGGGGGATGTTGAAAATGCAAGCCACGAACTGCGCCTTTTTTACGCGTGAGTGTTTGGTTGATTTGAACTATCGGTTTTTTTATCCCTGCTTCAGAGAACTCTTCCATACAGTAGAAGCGCGATAAAAACCCACGATAATCCTCTGCCTTCTTACGTTGGACTAACATCAGGTCAGACAATGGCGTTTGAATAAAATCAAAGCGTGACATACTTAATCGCTCCGCAATGTAGGCAGGTAGTCATTGATTTGCGCCAAAGAAACTGCCCGCATGTCTTCGGCATTCCTCCACGCTTCATGCCATTCTAATGTTTTTTGTAATGCCGTTTGCAGCCGCCAGACCGGCTGCCAGTTCAGTTGACGACGTGCCTTACTACTATCTAGTTTAAGTAAATTGGCTTCATGAAGCTGTGGCGCCTCATCGCATTGCCAATTTATATCTTTACGCATTTCAGCCATCCGTTCAATTATCCAGCTGACCGTTCGCGAATCATCATCTGATGGTCCGAAATTCCAACCCTCAGCGAAACTAGTGCCGTTACTATATAGTTGCTCCGCCAACATTAAATAGCCAGACAGTGGCTCTAATACATGCTGCCAAGGTCGTACAGCTTTAGGTGAACGTATGTTCAATGTTTCACCAGCATCCATGGCACGCAAAAAATCTGGAATCAAACGATCTGCAGCCCAATCACCGCCGCCTATGACGTTTCCAGCTCTAGCACTCGCTAGCGCGATGCCCGCTGGTTCGAAGAAAGATTGACGATAAGCCGATGTAACCAATTCCGCACAACCCTTACTACTAGAATAGGGATCAATCCCCCCCATCGCTTCATTTTCACTGTACCCCCGAATCCGTTCTTGATTTTCATAGCATTTATCTGAGGTAACATTCACTATTGCTTTAACGCTAGGCATTGCCCGTACGGCCTCAAGCAGATGTACCGTTCCCATAACATTTACTTCATAAGTTTCCGCTGGTTGTGCGTAGGAATAGCGTACCAGTGGCTGCGCAGCCATATGTATCACCAAATCGGGGTTAGACTTCGAAATTGCCTTTGATAACTTCGCATCATCTCGGATGTCCCCAATAATGGATTGCATACCTTCACCAACGTCGGCAACCTCAAATAGAGATGGCACAGTTGCTGGCTCCAGAGAATAACCAATGACCTCAGCCCCAAGGTGTTTTAGCCACAAGCAGATCCAACCACCTTTAAAGCCTGTATGGCCTGTAACAAAAACCCGCTTGCCCTTCCAAAAAGATGGATTAATCACCAAACTCTCCACGGAGCTTTATCTGCATCCCAGAATTCCTCAAGTTGATTTTTATCACGTAGCGTATCCATCGGCTGCCAAAACCCTTGATGTTTAAATACTGTCAGCTCTCCATCTTCCGCTAAACCCTTCAATGGCTCCGACTCCCAGGATGTTGCATCCCCTTTGATGCGTTCGATCACCTTAGGTGAGAGCACAAAATAGCCCCCGTTGATCCAGCTGCCATCACCAAGTGGCTTCTCATTAAATTCAACTATTTTCTCTCCCTGCACATCAAGTAACCCAAAACGACCCGGCGGCTGAACCGCAGTCACAGTTGCCAGACTGCCCTGTTCTTTATGAAAACGGACTAGTTCTGAGATATTCACATCACTGAGACCGTCACCATAAGTAAAACAGAAATCTTCATCGCCCAAATACTTAGCAACGCGCTTGAGGCGGCCGCCCGTCATTGAACCGTCTCCGGTATCCACCAACGTTACCTTCCAAGGTTCAGCGATATTCTGATGTATATCAATTGAGTTATCGCTCATGTCAAATGTAACGTCCGACGTGTGAAGAAAGTAGTTGGCAAAATACTCTTTGATCATATACCCCCTATAGCCAAGACAAATCACAAACTCATTAATTCCATGAGCACTATAAGTTTTCATAATGTGCCACAAAATCGGTTTGCCACCAATCTCAATCATAGGCTTAGGTTTCATATGGGACTCTTCAGAAATACGCGTACCTAGTCCTCCCGCTAAAATTACTGCTTTCATACACTCTCCTCATTAATTAGATTATCAAGATACCAAGCCATCGCCTCATTCAAACCTTCAGTAATCCGGTGAGTTGCCTGATAACCCAGAAGATTCCTCGCCTTGCTGATATCAGCTAATGAATGCTTTACATCCCCCACCCTGAAGTCACGATAAATCAAGTCGGCAGTCAATGGTCTGTCGTCATCGGTCAAACCATCTAAGAGCAACGCATATAATTCACTTAGCGATGTGCGATCACCTACAGCACAATTATAGACTTGATTAGTTGCCTCTTCATTTTCCACCGTGGCAGCAAGCAAGTTCATTTGCACTGCGTTATCGACATAACAAAAATCTCGGCTTGTTGTGCCGTCGCCATTAATATAGACGGTTTTACCTTGCAGAATTGCATCAATCCATTTTGGAATGACGGCAGCATAGGCGCCGTTTGGATTTTGCCTTCTGCCAAAAATATTAAAATAACGAAGGCCTATAGTTTTAAAGCCATAGGTTCTTGCGAATACCTGCGCATAAAGCTCGTTAACTAATTTTGTCAATGAGTAGGGGCTCAGTGGATTGCCAATTTTTTCTTCTACTTTCGGAAGGTCAGGGTGGTCCCCATAGGTAGAGCTAGATGCGGCATAGATGAAGCGCTTTACTTTGGCATCTCTGGCAGCAACTAGCATATTAAGAAAGCCATCAATATTTGACATATTAGTTTTGATCGGGTCTTCTACTGAGCGTGGCACTGAACCGAGCGCCGCCTCATGAAGGACATAGTCTACTGGTATACCCTCTTTCTCAGAAATAGAAGGATAAAAGATCATCGCCTTTTGGCAGTCTTCTAATTTACGGATATCGCCCTCTATAAAAGTAAAACTGGGAGTATCTAGCAAGCGGTTATCCGCCCGTAAAGCATCAGTTGCGCACGCTATCGCTTGATCAATGTTGCGCTGAAAGCCTGTTTCAAAATTATCGAGGCCGACAACATTCTGATTTAGCTTCAATAATGTTTCTAACAGATTGGAACCAATAAATCCTGCGACACCAGTTATTAACCAGGTTTTGGGATTATTTTGTAGTTCTCTTTTTACTTTCTCATATGTAGTCATATCTTTCAGATTTGTCAGTTTTCAGTTTTCAGTTTTCAGTTTTCAGTTTTCAGTTTTCAGTTTTCAGTTTTCAGTTTTCAGTTTTCAGTTTTCAGTCAAAAATTAGAACCCTTAAGTTTAAGATATGTGACTTTAGATTTTTTAGAGTCTGCCATCTACCTTTTCTGAGGGCAAGATATATTTTATGTCGTAAAGTACATGGTTCTTTTTGCCTAGCGCGCGGATGGCTGTGGTACCCATCGATTTAAACTGGTGGTGCGCCACGGCGATAATAACTGCATCGTACTTTCCAGGTTCGGGTTGCTCGACGGGGGTAATTCCGAACTCCCTTATTGATTCTTCTTTATCGATCCAAGGATCGTAGACGTCTATATTACAGTGGAAGCCACTCAACTCTTGAACGACATCCACCACACGGGTATTCCTGATATCTGGACAGTCTTCTTTGAATGTGAGGCCCATAACTAAGATATTTGAATCAACTACCTGAATGCGCTTTTTGGTCATCAGGTTGATAATTTCATTGGCGACATATTTACCCATACTGTCGTTTAGCCTTCGTCCTGCCAGGATAATTTCCGGATAGTAGCCTACCTCCATCGCTTTATGCGTAAGATAGTAAGGATCTACTCCAATACAATGTCCACCAACCAAGCCTGGTTGAAAAGGCAGAAAATTCCATTTACTCCCTGCGGCCTTTAAAACTTCTTCGGTATCGATACCCAGTCTTCTAAAAATTAACGCTAGCTCATTTATGAGGGCAATATTGATATCTCTCTGAGTATTTTCAATAACCTTAGCCGCTTCAGCCACTTTGATGGAGCTTGCCTTATGGGTGCCTGCGGTAATAATCGAACGATAGAGGGCATCGACTTTGTCGGCTATTTCTAGTGTAGATCCCGAAGTCACTTTTTTGATAGTGGTGATCCGATGCTCTTTGTCACCAGGGTTAATGCGCTCTGGACTGTAGCCACAATAAAAGTTTTTATTGAAGGTGAGACCTGAATGCTTTTCTAGTATGGGCACACAGACCTCTTCGGTCGCCCCCGGGTAAACGGTTGATTCATAGATAACAATATCGTCTTTCGACAGCACTTTTCCAACGGTTTCACTCGCTTTTTCCAAAGGAGAGAGATCTGGGCGTTTGTAAATATCAATGGGCGTAGGAACAGTAACAATGTAGATATTGCAGGTCTTGAGTTTATCGACATCAGTTGTATAACTAAGATGTGTAGCACTCTCAAGCGCAGCTTTATCAACTTCTAGCGTTGAATCATTACCTGAAATAAGAGTAGTTATACGTGAGCGATTAACGTCGAAACCGATAGTGAGGTATCTCTTCCCGAATTCGACTGCCAGTGGCAGACCAACGTAACCGAGGCCAATTACGGCTATTCTTGTATCTTTAGCTTTCACTCTATTACTCTAAAAAATATAATTCACTCAATATTATCACTGAAAAATGGACATCAACTATTTATACATGATTGGGAGCAAAGAAAGATTTACTCTAATGAGTGGAAGATTTTCTTGTGTAATTAAAAACTAGAACACCCACAGCGCTTAGAATCATGCCTAATATAGTACCCAAGATAACAATTAATGCCCTCTTAGGCTGAGATTTCAATTCTGGCGCTATTGGTGGGTCTAGAACTTTAAAAATGTAATTGTCGTTTGCCTCAACCATCATTAATCGTTTCATTTGCTCCTGTTGCAGCGCAGAAAGAGCTTTTTTTATGTCTTCATAATTGACGGTAGGAGCAATGCTATTTAGATATTCAATTGATTTTGTGGCCGTCAGCCTATCTTGATCTCTCATAACTTGATCTATTTGATCTATCATAATCTCAACCCATTGTTGAGCTATGAAAGGTGATTGATGCTCAACCGACAATGTTACTAAAAGTGTTTTTTTATCTTTATTGACGCTCATGATTTTCATGAATTCTTCATAGGCTTCTTGCGAGGAGGGAATGTTTGATCTTGGGGGTTTAGCTTTTCGAACCCATTGGCGCGACTCTGAGTTAAAATCGCTTGTATCATAAGTGAGAGTATTACTTGCTTGAGTCCATTTTTTAACAGCCATCAAATTCTCAAGCTTGATGTTAGGCAAGAAATTATTGGAGAAAAATTCAAAAGACTTAATTCTGGCTATAGCTTCTTGATCTTTTGAACTTGATTTAGATTCCAAAGAAATCCCAGCTAAACTTGCCATCCCACTATACTTTCCAACCATCCCACTCATCCCAGTATTTTGTTCCACTGCCATCATCGTAGCCTTTGAGTGGTATATATTAGGCAGCATGAGCGCAACTATAATTGAGATCAGCGAAAATATAGAAGTAATTGCTCCTACATAAAATATCTTTTCCCAAAGCACATTAAATACTTCACTAAGATCTATATCATCGTCATAGTTATTAAATTGATCATTGGGTAAATTATTCATATTTATTTTAATAGCTTTTTTTGTTGATTATATTCTTTTTCTTTTATCTTTAAAAATTTTTTAGTAAAACTGAAACACTTATAAAAAAGGGGATATAGAGATGTAAAGATGATTTTATCATAAGTTTGTCGCAACAGTTTTTTGAAAGAAAGTTATTTGAAATTTAATATCGGCTATAATTTCTTATTTGAATTAATACCTGTATCGCTATGAAAATCTTTATATGCACGAATGATAATCAAATGATTGGCGCCAAAGTTGCTAAAAATACAATTATTAACAGGTCTCAATTTTCTACAAATGATGTGGTGATTCTATCGGAATCTGAAGTTCCTTCATTAAAACGTTTTTTTATGAAACCCTATCTTAGGTGGGGCAAGATGGTTGAATTTAACAAAAATGATATGCAGTCGTTTACATTACTAAGATTTCATATTCCATTTTTAATGGGATTCCATGGAAAAGCATTAATTATTGATCCAGACATCTTTCAAGTCCAGGAGGGCATCGAAGGCTTGATAAACTTTGATTTTGAAAGACATTCTATTTATGCAAGAAAAGGGTTGCAAAAAAACTCCTGGGCTTCAAGCGCAATGTTAATTTCATGCGAGAATTTTCTCCATTGGTCTCTAGAGAACTTTATAAATCAGTTGCATCTTGGAGAAATTGATTATGATGACCTGATTAATCTTAGGCTAGAAAAAGAATCAATTGGAGAGTTAGATAAAAAATGGAATGAATTTGATCAAATTAATCCCAATACTATTTTATTGCACACTACTGAAAAAATTACACAACCTTGGAGGGCTGGCTTAAGTTTAAATTCTAGAATTCCCCCGCTATTTAAATTCATACCTAGGGCACCTATTTATAAACTCTTTGGAAAAGACTTAACAAAGGGAAGAGAGCATCCTCATCAAGCAGTTACTGATTTCTTTTTTAAGGAGCTAGCACTTTGTCTGTCTGAAAATATTATTCCTAGCCAAGAGCTAAATAATGCCATGCAGAAAAAATTCATAAGACCTGATATCCATAATAAGCTAAAACACATATCGAGTTAATTTGTATAAGTCTTAATGCTGCTAATAGTTATATCTATTAAATAGTATGCAAATCTTCTAATTGGTCCTGATCTTAAATCTTTTACTGATTTTTCTATAATAAAGACAGCGTTCATGATTAATGATTTTTTAGAGAAGGATGCCTTGGTTACCTCAAGCAGACTATTTGATTCAAACGGAATACATTGTGCAAGTCCTTTATTACGCAAATAGAATTCAAAGCGAATAGAGTCAATAGCAAAATATTGAATGATATGAGGGCTGAACATTAGCTCAGTAAAATCCTTTAATAAGCTTATCTGTATTTTATCGTTATCAACAAATATTTTCAGCATGATTAAAGTTATCGCAGTTCTTTTAGGTAATGAATTGAGAGCTTTATCCAGCTTCCTCAGATCAAACGTTTCCTGCGAGTCAAATATTTTTTTTAAATTGCTAGCAAGAGCTGAGCTCTCGAAGTTTATAATTTTTTTAAAATCAGAACTTAGCCCGTAAACATAATTCCAGGCAGCTATCTCCATTTTATCATTGTGAATGCCTGCCTCAGTCTGCTGCTGAATAATCTCGAGGAAATGACTAATAGCCTCTCCATCAGATTTACAATACAAATCTTTGAATCCTGCGATATTACTTGAATTCTTAAGTAATGAATAAAATTTTACTCCATTGATTTCTGTTAAGTCTAAACAATTCCTACTAAAGTACTGCGAGATAAAATTCTCCTTACCCAGCTCATATAAAATAAATTCTCTGTCATCTTCAATTAAATCAATAAATGCTTGCGTTTCATTCGAGGTAACAATGACAGAAGCATTTTTGCTGAGCCTAAAGAGGCTCTGGTTTTCTTCTGCAAAACTAATATTTTCAATACAATTTATACGAACATACTCTTTAAATAATGATTTATTTTCCAAAGGATGAAGCTTAATTATTAATTTTAAATTTTGATATTTTTTGTTCAAAAAGTGCAGAATATTTTCTCTTACTCGGAAAGATTCTTTGCTTGAGGTAGTTATATTGGTGGGAGCTGAAAAAATTATTAGAGCATGTTTGGTTATCTCTTTTAGATTGCTAGGTTGATAGAGGGCACTAATAAATTCTTTATACCCATCTTGAAAAAGCCAGCCAATAGAATAGATTTTTGCATTCGGCTGCAATTGATCTAAGGTTTTTTTCTCAAGGTCTGATGCTGCAAAAATAATATCAACCGAAAATATCAAATTATTAACAACTCCAAGATGCATACTAAGTTGATGCGTTTCTTGAATAGCAATAATTATTTTTTTTGCTCTTCTGATATTTTGAATTAGAGCAAATAGTTGTTGAGAAGGGACCATAGAGAAAAAAATGAATTTGTCATACTCATCAATCTTTGAGGAGAGTGGCTCAAAAGATTTATATGAATTAACATTTTCAAGCAATACTATAGATGATAGATTGAGTTTCTGGTTGATGAGTACAACATCCACGGTTGATGGAATAACCTTTTGAATATATAAACCTTTTTCAAGTTGGTGATGGCTTTGGCAGATCACCAGTATTTTTTTATCCATATTGATCTATTTTCTTAGCTAATAACTTAGTTTAACAGCGTTTGAATGCGATAAGCTTTTACATAGACTTGCTAGCCTCATGCGCATATCTTATACATACTATATCTACAGCTTCCATTGATCATCAACTTTCACTAGAGGTTAAAAATAAACTTGAACTCCTTCAAGTTGATAAACAGATTAAGATATTCAAAACTAAAAGCTGGCAAGAACTAATTCACCAATTCAAAGAAATTGATTTATAATTTTCATGAAGAATGCACGGATTGATTCTTGCTAGTATGTAAAAGTATCTCCATATGAGGTATCAAATAAAATAAAAGTTTTCAAAAACGAATCAAGAAATATGAAAATTGATGAAGCAGTCTTAATTATTAAAAACAGTTTAAAACGATAAGTAATGATAGATAATTTTGAATATACTTATTTACCAAAGGGTAAAGTAATATTATGCGCTTGCGATCAAGTTTATTTTGAAATTTTTTTTAATAAACTATATACATCATTTACTAAAAATGTCTCAGAATTCAATCAACTGCATATTCATTTAATAAATCCAGATATAAATCTTATAAATAGTATTAAAAAAGATAATACCATGTCGAATGTAAGCTTTTCTTGGGAAGGTGAGGCTCAAATATCGCTAATTAAAAAAATAAAAATAAATACTAATGATTGGGAAAAAATACTACCAATTAAAATTAAAAAGATGCTTTTAGCTGAATCTTTAAGAGGTCTGCGATACGTTCAGCGATACGTTCAATTTTTATATAACCAAGCACTGTCCCTAGGTATTCCATGGAGGTTTTTAATATCAAAAAATTATATTAAGAAATCATTTTCTAAGACTTATTATGCAAGTAGGCGCTTTGCACTTCCAAGTATATTGCTCACTAAAACTACTCATATTTTATTTATTGATATAGATAGCGAGTTTAAGAAAGATTTGAATATAAGTTTTAGTGAAGGTTTTTCTGTTCAAGCCATCAAAAGAAAAGAGTTAGGCTGGTCTAATTTTTATGCTGGACTTGTTTTTGTAAGAATGGATGAAGTAGGGAAATCTTTTATA
>ENA-OREN01002085-OREN01002085.1-marine-metagenome-genome-assembly--contig:-NODE-2085-length-21373-cov-3.236805_pt1 | contig 21373 bp, 20 predicted proteins | sample MGYA00248624_ERZ508555 | MGnify/ENA primary metagenome ERZ508555 (study PRJEB26222, sample SAMN06267773) | marine metagenome | isolation source: Saanich Inlet, British Columbia, Canada | place...
GGTTACGAGAACTTCAAAAAAACAATGATCTACTAGGCCAAGAGGCTAGAGATATCGTTTTCGACAAGAGGCACGACCTTGTTGCCTGTGTAGACGATTTAAAAGCAGTTGGTGCAACCGTTAGGGATGCCGCTACCTTCTACCTTAAATTCCATAGTGGCAGTTCCCGGATCACCGCAAAAAAAGCCGTCGAAGAGTTTAATAAACACAATAGTAAACGAGTTAGGCCCGGCACTCGCAGTAATTACGAAAGAAAAGCCAAGCATTTTTCAGCAGATTTTTGTGATCAATCTGTAAACACCATTACCAAGGCCGAACTGAATAAATGGATCGACGAGAAAACCGTTAGCGGCACATCCAGATACGCCACGATTCGCGGATGGGTGAGTTGGATGCATCTTTTCTTCAATTTTTTACAGAAGCAAAATTATCTCCCACAAGACTTGCCCAACGAGGCTAGTAAAATCCCCCAGCCTCGGAAGGTTGAATCGACGCCTAGACTGGCTCCATGGTCGGAAGCCTCTACAATGTTGTTGTGGTATGACGAATTAGCCAACAAGCGCGAAGGGAAAAAGGGGGATGCAATCGCCCGAAGGATACGCGGCCTCATGGTTTATCTTGTGCTAGTGCTTTTCTGCGGAATCAGGCGTGATGAAGCCTGTCAGGTGACGTGGGATGACATCGACTTCGGTGGAAGGAAAATCAAAGTTCTTGAGGAAGGAGCAAAAAGGAAAAAGCGTAGGGTCAATAATGCCGAGGAGAACGTTTGGGCTTGGTTGTCCTACTTAAAAAAACACAACGCCGAGCTTCCTAGTTTTGATAGCAACTCGGACGGCGACAACTCAAACGAAAGGCGCTTAGTTTATAGACAACGAGAATACCGCGAGAGTTTTAGTAAACGAGGAGCGAAGGTTCCCGAGATTGTTGCAACGATTGACACAGCAACGATGCATGGAAAATCAGAGCCTAAAGCCAAGAATCAAAATATCATGCGACACAGCTTCATTTCGTATCACATGAAACTCTACAACTCTGCGGGAAAGACTTCCAGAGTTGCAGGGAATAGCGAAAGGGAAGTTGAGGGTACATACCTTGAACTTGTGACTAATCTAGTTGATGCTGAAATGTGGTTTGATATCAGACCTCCAGAGGTAGTCACCACTGAGCAAGCTATCGAAACTATTGAAGTTGATATTGAGGATGCATACCAAGCGGAGATACAAGTGAAATTGTTAAAAGGCAGCATTGCCGAAAACCAAAAGGCGGCGAAAGCTTTTGTTCATTATCAATCTATCGTCGAGAATTTTGAACGACAAGAACCCAAAAACATTCATCTACTTGCCGAAAAATTCCAATGGGGAGATCACGACTCTTCGGTTGAAGTAAAGGCAGGCGTTACTTTCAAACACGTTGAGTTGGAACCTTGGACTAAGGAAGAAAAAGAAAAACGCGACAAATGGCTAGCGGTATCGGAAGCGCTGGATCGGGCCAATGAGGCGTCGACTTTGGCGGATGCTAAAGCTGCGCTGGAGGGTGCCACGCCAGAGGATATTGAGGCGGCTGCAGCGGCGAAGACTGTCGCGGAGACTGCTGCTGCCGAACTGGTGGCGCTTGAGGGCGATTTGGAAGCTGAGCAGGTCGCTATGGGCCAAAAATGAGCGTCTACGCTATCGGAAAAGGCCGCCCCTAGGATTTTGTGTTAGGCCATATCTGAGTGGGGAAACGGCTTACAGAGAAGATTTAACAGATCAATTTTGTTTCAATTATCGCCGCAAGCACTTTGGGATATCGCCCCAATGAACTCGACAATGACAGGATAGTGGTCCGAGATTGTCTCAATTTCCTTCGCTAGAGATATTGTCCCGGAATGAGATTGTTCTGCAAATGTCTTGTTTGCGAATACGAAGTCGATTCGATAGCGCTTCAACTTCAATTCTTCCATGTCTTTAGTCCATCTGGGGATGGTGATGGGTGAGGGCTGGGATATCTTAGCTTTCGGATCATGCTTATGCACGATGTCGACAAACCCTTTGGCTTCGACTTTATCAACAAACGTAAAGTCTCTTTTTCTCAACGTCGCGTTAGCAATCAGAAAGTCCTCATCCTTGCGCGAATTCCCATTGAAGTCGCCAAGAATAATCACTTTCTCGCCTCTCTCAATCAGTCGCGCTGCCTTGTCGAGAATCCAATCCGCTTCCCGGTATTTGCCGGGCCAGAAATGGACGACAAAGAAATGAATTCCATGTGTCTTACAGTGAAGGTAGCCATGGTGGAAGCCTTTGACTCTGCGCTCAATAACCTCAATTGGCTGACTGGATGTCAATCCAACGGGAAAACCCCCTTTCTTCAGAATAGCTGCATGATCGTGTCCCCATTCTGCCGCCACTTCCTTAAGCCCCAAGTGATTGTGCCCATTCAGTTCCTGCAATGCAACGACATCCGCTGCTTGCTTCTTGATCCAGTTGGCACCTTGCTTAACGGATTTCTTATAATTGAACCCATACAGCACATTCCAATTCACTATCTTCAAGGTCTCTGTCTCCTCTGCAAAGGCGCTGCAGCCGAGCAAGCTGGCCGCGATGACCATCCATGCAACGACAATCATTGCCGTGTTGTTCCTAGGTGTTCTTTCTCTCATCTTGTCTCCTTGCCGTGCATGCGCCAGTAGGCCAGCGGCTTGGACGCCAACACCGCCTCGCCCAATCGCTGGAGGACCGTCGCATCCGCCGGCTTTTCCTTGATAACTCGTAGGGCACCGGGTCCGTCGCCCGGCTTACCGTCCGCTGCGGAGACGGGAAGGCTAGGTAACGTCGCCGCCAGTGCAACGACGACCAAAGAAGCAGTTGTCCAAGGGTGGTTTTTCATGATTCGATCTTCCTGTGTTGTAGATATGCCATCTTAGGCGAGCGGCAGTTGAGAATTTACCTACGTCATAGGTTAAACCGCCGGCTTAACCCCGAAATGATGCAGCACATTGCGCAGCAGGGTGCGCATTCGCGCATCGACCGACAGGGTCCAACCGGATGGAATGGCTCCCGCGTGAAAAACTTCGCCGCCCTTCGGACGTTTCCAGTAGATCATCTCGGCGGCCATGCCGTCGACTAGTTCGGTTCGCCGGAGGAAGTAATCGAAAATCCCGCCTCCGCCCGGCTTGATTAGGCCGCGGGCCAGGGTGACCATGCCTGCGGGATCCTCCTCAGGCAGCGTTGCCCCCTGAGGGATCGATTTGGTCATCTTGCCGATGGTGCTCAGGCGGACATCCCATTCATGGTAGATGGCTCGCGGATAATCGCCCTTCTCCGCATGGCCGAACGTATCGCCTTTTTTCAAGCCCACCTTTTCCGGTCGGTTGAACAGGAAGTGATCCGGCTCGTCCAAATGATAAACCCCAGTATGGGGGCTCCAGCCGATTCCGATCAAACCCACCACGTCGCAGGGGGAGTGCCCGGAGAGTTGAGTGAGACAACCACGGCGCTTGTCCTGGCTGTGGTAAAGTTCGCCGACCGTGCAATCGGGGCGTCCTCCCGATCCGGGTCCGAGATTCAGCTTGCGGCATTCCATTACGGTTCCCGCCGGGTTGTACGAGACCCGCCAGAGCATGGTATTGCCGGTCAGCGCCATCAGTTTTCCGCTCCCGGCGAGGTAGCGATCGACCGCGTCCATGGCTTCACCCGACCAATATTCGCTGTGGCCGTTCATGACCACGGCGCGATAGCCTTTGAGCAGGTTCGGATCACGGTGTAGATCAAGATCGGTAACGACGTCGTAATCGTATCCCGCGTGGTCTCCGTAATGACCGTCGAGCCAGCGGTGGGCGAAGAGTTCCCCGCGGGTGAGGTGGCTGTAACCGACATTGGCTGGGCTGTAGAGAACGGTCGGCCCTGCATTGGGCCAGGGCATGTTCAGCCCCATGTAGTAGGTCGGTTGGCCGTGGTTATGATTGCGATACATGCTGTACGCCGGCGCTGTCGGCACGGAATTCTTGAGCCCGTCCGTGTTGATAAAATTCCGGCCCTTGACCGCAATGGGAAACGGAGCGGCGTTGTAGGCCATCCATGTGTTGGTTGAACAGAGAACCAGGATCGGCGCCTTGGGGCGTTTCTTCGATTTGCGCACGATAAAGGTCACGTGGTATTCACGAGGTTGGTCGCCCACGGAATAGTTGAACCGGCCTGCATAGATCCCCGACTTCGCGTCCTCCGGGATCTTGAACGTGTGGGTTGTTTGCCACCGGCAATCGTAGAGGTCATCGCTCGCGAAGCGCACGGCGTGTCCCCGATTCTTATCTTTGGTGGGATCATAACTCTTATCGAAGCGGCCGACCTTGGCGGCGTCGAAACTCGGGCCGCCGATCATCCAGGCGGCGTGATTGATGATCCGTCCACCGCGCTTTTGCGGGCCAATGTCGGCTACCTGGTCCCCGTCTTCCTCGGATAAAGGCCAGCAGGCGATGAGTTCCTTTTCCGGTGGTGTCTTCAGCGCTTTTGCTTCGAAACGGTTGACGATTTCCCGTTCCGGCAGCACGCGACCGTAGATGGTCGGCATGGCCATATCGCCATTAAGGAAATTGGCGGCGAGGCCGTTATGACCGTATGCGCCAAGCCGCAGAGGGCAGCGCCCCGTTCGGACCGGACCTTTCAACTGCGAGGTGGCTGAGCGCTTGCCGTTGAGCCAGATCGTAGCGGTGTCGCCATCCCAGGAGGCCACGATGTGACTCCATTTCTTCACCGGCAGTTTTGGCCCGGTCATTCCTCGCTCGCGGTTGTATTCACCGCCGTCACCGAGATAGAGCTCGACGGTTCCGCTCGGACTCAAAAACAAACCGATCCCGCCGGAATTCGGATAGTCGTATTGCGTAATCAGACCCTGGTAGCGGCCCACATGCCAGGGACGTACCCAGCACTCGAGGGACAAAGCCTTGAGCGGGGTGTCCACGGTCAGCCCGCGGGTCACATGAATATAAGAGCCGGGGTGAATGGGCTGCGGCGAAGGGTGCGACGGCGGAAAGGCGTGGAGCACGACGTCTGCGTTGAGGTCGTCGACGCTCCCGGCAAGGCGGCAAACTTTCAGACGATAAGGCAGGGTGCTGGAGATGCGAAAATGAATGGTGTCACCGGAGGGGATGCTCTTTTCGGCGTAAGCGTGCAGTCCCGGTAGGTCAAGGGATTGATGGGGAGGAACTTTATCCTCGGCTGCTTGCGCGGTTGTTCGTTTTTTTCCCGCTCCTCCAAGCACGTCGCCGGTCCCGTGCATCGTTGCTGCCGTCAAGCCGATGACGGACTTTTTCAGGAATTCACGGCGAGGTGTGGTCATCACTTTTTTTCTGGTTCGCATGGTGTCGTGTTTCTTCATGATTCGATCTTCCTTTGTTTTTGTGTCTTTATTCTGTGCTGCTTGAACCAGTCTTTTAACCTCTCGTGGGTCGACTTGTATGGGCTCGGAGTATCTGGCCTGGCTGGCTCTGCGGCTCACTTACGCATTTGGGCAGCCTCGTCCCTTCGGCCAAGTTTGTGGGGAATCTCGGCTTTGACAAGCCCATAGCTCCACCGGGGTGTGATCCGGGTTATTGATCGTCACCGTGGCAGTTTACTCTCGCCAGCGCTCTGGGTTCTTGTCTCTTCGGCCCTGGAAGTAGCGCAATTTCTGGGCGTCGATCGCGTTCTCGATCGACTCGAGCGGGCAACCCAGTCTTTCAGGCCCGACTTTGGGTCCGATGGCCTGATGCTGGACACACGATACTCCTCCGATCTTGATGGGATAGGCCCGATAATTATATCCCGTAATCCCGAACGGGATGATGAATCATGTACTCGGTGTCCGAGTATCTCTGGATCATCATCCGTTCGTTCCCCTCTTTTTCCTTACCGTCATCCGGTATATCTTCCCAGAGGCCGAGCACGGATGAATCGACCGCAATGGGGTGATCTTCCGTCAAGGGTGCTTCATATTCGCACCCACAAAAAAAGCAAGACAGTCGCTATCAAAAGCGCTGCCTTGCTCTTCATCCTGAGATTTCCGTTTGGTTAACTGGCCGGAGCCTCCTTTGCCGCAGCCTCGGGCTCAGGCTCAGGGAGGGGGTTGGTGCTTTCGACGCGAACCTTGAGGGTGGTGCTGACCTCGGGGTGCAGTCGGAGCTCGATGTTGTGGTCGCCAACGGTACGGATAGGCTCGGCGAGGTGTACCTTGCGGCGGTCTATCTGGATCTCAAACTGTTCGTCGAGTTGTTCGATGATATTTGCTGGGGTGACAGAGCCGTACATTTTGCCCGTGTCGCCGGTCTTGACCTTCAGATGCAAAATCAGGTGCTTGAAACTTGCGGACAGTTCCTTGGCATCTTTGGATTCGCGGATCTCGCGGGATCGGCGTTGCTTGCGAAGGGCCTCGAGGCGGCGCTCGTTGCCATCGGTCAACGGGATGGCCAGCCCTTGAGGCACAAGATAGTTGCGGGCGTAGCCGGTGGTCACGTTGACTTGGTCGGATTCCCCGCCAAGCCCTTCCACATTCTTGATTAAAATAACGTCAGTTTTAGACATGAGTAACTTGTTGTTTGTGTAAAATTTGTGTTTAGAACGGAACGTCGTCGTCCCCGGGGATGTCAACGGGCGGGCCGTCCGCGGGTTGGGAGGGCGGGGGAGGTGCGGATTGCTGTGGGGAAGGGGAGCCGCCGTCACCTTGGCCACCACCAATGAATTCGAAGCGATCCAGCACGACGCCTAATTTGCTGCGTTTTTGACCGGTGGTCTTGTCATCCCATTGGTCAAACTTCAACCTGCCCTCGATGTGAATCCCTTTTCCCTTCTGGAAATATTGCCCGATCACTTCGGCTTGTTTGCCGAACGCTGTGATATCGATGTACGTGACTTCGTCTTTTTGGTTCCCGTCTTGATCCTTCCAGCGCCTGTTCGTAGCGATGCCGAAAGCGGCGATAGCCATACCGCTGGGAGTGTAGCGCAACTCGGGATCGCGGGTGAGATTGCCCATCAGGATGACTTTATTGAAGCTTGCCATGGCTGGAGTTTAATCGGTGTTTGACGGGAAAGGCAACCTGTGAGTTAGGCCGCCTTGGTGAAAAAGACGCGAAAGATGTCTTTGATTTTCAGCAGGCGCTTTTTCAGGTCGTTGGTCGCGCCGGGATCGCCCTCGAACGTGACCTCGAGATAGTAGCCATCTGGATTTTTGCGGTTGGCCACCCGGGCAAAGTCCTGCTGGCCGACGGCATTGAACTCGCCGGTTTTTCCGCCCGCCGAGTTTATCTCGGTCGAGATCAACGTCTGCAGTTCATCGACGGTGCTTTCACGCCCCGTCTCCTTCAGAATGATCGTCCCTTCGTATTTCGTCATCTGTCTTTTTTTCTGTTGGGGAAAAATCCCCGTTGTAATTATTCATGGCCTGCCCGATACCTTGCAGCATCCAGCAGGTTAGTTGGTCTGCCGCTGTTTCCAGCACTTTTTCCAGCAATTCGGTCTCTGCCTCGGCAAACTTTCCGAGAACAAAACTGGACACGTCCCGGTTTGATTCGGGTCGGCCAATCCCCAGCCGAAGCCGGGGAAAATCATCTTTTCCTAGCAACCCCTGTATGGAGTCCAAGCCCCGATGGCCACCTGTTCCTCCGCTCGGCCGCATACGTACGGCTCCGAGGGGCAGGTCGAGATCATCGACCACCACCATGACACGCCCGTTGGGGATCTGGTAGTACTGGGCCAAGGGCGCCACGGATTGACCGCTCAAATTCATGTAGCCCTGTGGCTTGCTTAAAAAGACGGTGTTGCCGTCCTGCCTGCCCTTGGCCAAGCGGGAGGTGAACTTTTTGCTCGCTTCCCACTCAATACCCAAGCGCTTGGCCAAGCGATCAAGCGCCATAAACCCGACATTATGCCGGGTGGCGGCGTAATCCTTTCCGGGATTGCCCAAGCCCACTATCAGGAATGCCTCTTCCATGCGTGGGCCTTCTCAAAGAACACGACGCCTCAGCCCGTTGGGCGGATCGTCGTTTGAAATTTTCAACCTTACTTCTTTTCTTAGCCTGCAGCGGCATCCGCTCCGGCCTCATTCTTGGCACCCTCTGCCGTAGTGGCTTCGTCCACGACTTTGGCGGCTGCATCTTCTTCCTCGGCCTTGGCCATCATACGAGAGGTGGTTACGCTGACAACTTGAGCCCTTCTCCGGCCGATTGCGACTACACCTTTGGGCAACTGGATCTCCTCCAAGAGAATGGATTGCCCCACCTCCAGTTGACTGATGTCAGGCTCGATACATTCCGGGATGTCAGCCGGTCTGCCTTTAAGTGTGATGGTGTGCATAGGCGTCTGCAAGATGCCTCCCAATTGCACTCCTTCAGCGGTACCGACAGGCCGCATCGGGACTTCGGCGATGACGACGCTGTCCTTGGTCAGGCGTTTGAAATCGACGTGAATGAAATGATTGGTCAAGGGGTTTTTCTGTGTTTCCTGAACCAAAGCCATGCTTTTTTTACCGTCGATCTCCAGTTCCACCAGGAAGTTTTTGGCAATGGAGGACTTAGCGGCCTTGTCAAACTGTTTGGCTACAAGCTCTACGGTTTGCGGTTCGCCATTGCCATAGACGATGCCTGGCAGGGTGCCGGCGTCGCGGAGTTTTTTGCTGCCGATAGTCTTGGTCAACACACGCGGATTAGCCGCCAATGAGATTGCTTTCATTTTCTTTTTATAAATTGCCCCCGACCGGACTCAGGTTGTGCGCGCTCCCTTAAATCGGAACAGCGAGTTCACCGACGAATTGTTGTGGATTCGCTGGATGGCTTCTCCCAGCAACCCCGCAACAGAGAGGGTGTTAATATTCAACCCCTCGATTTCGGGGCGGGGAACTGTATCAGTCGTTATCAGTTCGTCAATACAAGAGTTTTTCAGACGGTCAATACCCAAATCATTGAGAATTGTGTGGGATACACAGGCTCGGACACTCAGTGCGCCGTGTTCCTTGAGAATGGCTGCAGCGTTGACTAGCGTACCGGCGGTTTCGGTGAGATCATCAACTAAAAGCGCATTTTTACCATCAATTTCCCCAATTATGCCGACGGACTCTGTATCGGTGGCGCTTGTGCGGCGTTTGGCGACAATCGCCAAATCGGCTCCGAGCATCTCCGAATAGGCGTGAGCCATTTTTAGGCCACCAACATCCGGACTGACAACTACTTGATTGTCTCGCTTAGTGTATTTGAGATAGGCGAATATCACTGGTGAGGCGTACAAATGATCCACCGGAATATCAAAAAAACCCTGAATTTGCTGTGCGTGGAGATCCATCGTTAAAATTCGGTTGGCCCCAGCGGCCACCAGCAGATTGGCCACGAGTTTGGCCGTGATTGGCACTCGCGGCTGGTCCTTCCGATCTTGCCGGGCATAGCCATAATACGGCAGTACCGTCGTGATCCGGTCAGCGCTGGCACGCTTGAGCGCGTCCATTATGATGAACAATTCCATCAAGTGATGGTTTGTTGGCGGGCAGGTCGACTGCACGACGTACACATCCTCACCGCGGACGTTCTCCTCGATCTTGGCGAAAGTCTCGCCGTCAGGGAAGGCTGTGATGGTGAGTTTTCCAAGGTCGATGCCAATGTTGTTGCAGATGGCATCAGCAAGAGTCAAGTTGGAACTACCGGCAAATATTTTCAAGTTAGGTTTCGGCGAGGTCGGGGTTTCGGTTCTCGCTGCAGATCGGCCCTGCACGCGGCTGCTAAAAAAAGTAACAATTGGCAAACAGCAATCAAGCGCATTCGTACGCTTGTGAAAAATTCACCCTGCGGGCAATCGCCCCGCTTGGGCAAGGGCTAAAACTGGTTGAGGAAGCGGAGGTCGTTTTCGTAGAACAGGCGGATGTCGCTGATGCCGTAGCGGATCATCGCGATGCGCTCGATGCCGAAGCCGAACGCCCAGCCACTCCATTCCTCTGGGTCGTACCCGACGTTCTCGAACACGGTCGGGTGCACCATGCCGCAGCCGGCGATCTCGAGCCATTCCTTACCCATCTTGCGGACGAGCGGGCTGCTGAAGTCGATCTCGAGGCTTGGCTCGGTGTAGGAAAAGTAATGAGGTCGGAACCGCAGTTTCACATCTTTGCCGAGTAATTCTTTGAACACGAATTCGACGGTGCCCTTGAGGTCAGCCAACGTCACGTTCCGATCCACGTACAGGCCCTCGATCTGGTGAAATGTCGGGTTGTGTGTGGCGTCGGCCGTGTCGCGGCGATAGACGCGGCCCGGCACAATGATTCGGATCGGCGGCGGGGTTTGCTCCATCACGCGAATCTGCACAGACGATGTGTGGGTGCGGAGCAGCGGCCGGTCGGTGGTGTGCAGAAAGAAGGTGTCCTGCGTGTCGCGGGCGGGATGATCGGCGGGAGTGTTTAGGGCGTCGAAGCAGTAACGCTCGCTCTCGATCTCCGGGCCGTCGGCGACGGCGAAGCCGATTTTGCGAAAGCTGCGGACGATGTCTTCGGTGACCTTAGTGATCGGGTGCTGTTTGCCAAGCGGACGGCGGCGTCCCGGTGAGGTGAAGTCGGTGGCGCGCGATGGAGCGGTGGCGGCGAGTTCGAGTTCTTCGCGACGGCGGTCGAGCGTTTGGGTGAGTTCAGCCTTGGCTAGGTTGACGGCCTTGCCAGCGGCGGGGCGTTCCTCCTTGGCCAAGCCGCCCATCTGCTTGAGCAGTCCGGTGAACTGGCCGTTGGTGCCGAGGTATAGGACGCGAACATCGTCGAGCTTGGCCAAGGTGTCGGCAGCTTGGAGTGCCCGTAGGGCGGCTTCCTTTAGCGGGGTGATTTCGTCCAGAAATGACATGGTCAGGTTTCCTTGGTTTGGAAACAAAGAGGGCGGCCATTAAAGACCGCCCACTCAAAAAGTCAACTTGGCCAAGCGCTCAGCCCTTGGCTTCGAGCGCGCTTTTGGCGGTACTCACCAGTTCGCCGAATGCGACTGAGTCGGTGGCGGCCAAGTCGGCGAGTACCTTGCGGTTGACCTCGACCTTGGCGGCCTTGAGTCCCTCGATGAAGCGGCTATAAGTGATGCCGGCGTCGCGGGCGGCGGCGTTGATGCGCAAGTTCCAAAGGGCGCGGAAAGTGCGCTTTTTGTTTTTGCGATCGCGATAGGCGTATTTGCGCCCGTGCTCGATGGCGTCCTTGGCGTAGCGATAAAGCTTGGATCGGCGCAGACGGAAGCCTTTGGCGGCTTCGATCATGCGTTTGCGGCGTTTGCGGGAGGCGACTGCGTTGGTGACTCTCATTGCTGCTTAAAAATAAAACTAGGTGGATCGGGTTAAAGTGATAAACGTCAGTGGCTGAATGGCAGATTCTCCATAACCCGTGCGTAATCGGTCTTGTCCACAAGTGCCGGGGAGCCGAGTTTGCGGCGGCGCTTGGCGTTTTTACTGGCCAAAAGATGCCGTTTTCCCGGGCGATTCCGCATAATTTTGCCCGTGCCGGTGATTTTAAACCGCTTGGCTACCGACTTGCGCGTCTTGATTGATTTAGCTTTCCTCTGCATCTTATGTGGCCCCTTCCTTGGAAAAAGGGCGCGAAAAGTAGTCAGTCGCGGGTTGCTGTTCAAGCCATTTTTGAAATATTTTATTTTTTCTGGCTGGAGTGTGCTTCGCCAAGTGCCTACAACTTCCTACCCGATTTTTGCCAATATGAACAAAACAACGTTATTTACGGCGGTAATCCTGACATTTGGGCTGTTTGCAGCCCAAGCGGCGGACAAGGTGCTTTTTGAGGATTCCAGCTTTTCCAAGGAGGGCTGGAGTGAATACGCCGAAATTTCCGGCACTGGCGGCTGGGAGGTGAAACGCCGCGAGCTTGGCGAACTCGTTCAAACCGTGGTGCAGGAAGTCACGCTTGAGGGCAGCGGCGGTATTTTCCTGAGCGCAGGGGAGAGCAGTTATGCCTCCGTGTTTCGCTCGGAAGGCGTGATTTATGCGATGCGATCCCGCAATGGTGAGCAAGCACTTGTGGGCCAGGCCGATGTCAACGGCAAGGCTGAGTTGCGGCTTGGATTCGACGGGGCATTTCTCATTTACGAGTACCGCTCCGGTGGCAAGTGGAGCCGGCTTGGCAAATCTGACATCATTGGCGTGGTATCGTACACCGGCGGGATTTCCACCCCGAACCGCGCCGCCGGCATGAGCGGCTACCGCGTCGCCGAGATCGAGTCGCTGAAAGGCGTGCGATTCGGCTACACTAACACGCCAGAGATTCCCGGCACGCCGTGGGTGGTGCACGACCCGTTCCGCCCGCAGCCGCGACAAATCAACCCCGGCACAGTGACGCCGCGGGACGAGCCGGGCACGCCGCCGTCGGACGCCATCGTTCTGTTCGACGGCACAAACCTTGACGCATGGGACGACGGCAAAGGCAACCCGCCGAAATGGACACTTCGCGACGGTTTCTTCGAGTGCGGCAAAAAATCTGGCACGATCCAGACTCGGCAGAAATTTGGCAGTGTGCAGTTGCACATCGAGTGGGCGTCGCCGTCGGAGGTGAAGGGCAGCAGCCAGGGCCGGGGTAACTCGGGCGTCTACCTCGCCGGGCTTTACGAGGTGCAGGTGCAGGACAACTACGACAACCTTACCTACCCGGACGGACAGGCCAGCTCTCTATACGGCTTCCGCCCGCCGCGCGTGAACGTCAGCCGGCGGCCGGGTGAGTGGCAATCGTACGACATCATTTTTGAGATGCCGGAATTTTTGGACGGCAAAGTGGTCAAGAAGGCCCTTATCACCGTGCTGCACAATGGCGTGGTCACGCAGCACGGCGTGGAGATTCCCGGCATCCTCGGGCACAAGAAAACCCAGCCGTACCGCGTGCACGGCCCCGGTCACATCAAGTTGCAGGATCACGGCAACCCGGTGCGATACCGCAACATCTGGATTCGGGAACTAAAGCCAATCCAATAATCCGTGGCGGACGAACAACTCGAAAAAGTCTCTGCGGCGCTTGGGCTGGAAAAGTTTGAGCGCCACATTTTTCTCTGTGCCGACCAAACCGAGCCGGAGTGCTGCGCCAAAGCGGCCGGCCTCGAGTCGTGGTCGTTCTTGAAAACACGGCTCAAGGAACTCGGCCTCGTTGGTCTCGAGCCAAAAGTGTACCGCACCAAGGCCAACTGCCTCCGCGTTTGCACACGCGGCCCCATCGCGGTCGTCTATCCCGAGGGCGCCTGGTACCACTCCTGCACGCCGGAAGTCCTCGAGCGCATCATCCAGGAACACCTCATCAACGGCCAAGTCGTCGAGGAATACCACCTCGCCCAAAACCCGCTTGACCAAGTGGGGTAGCTCCTGGTTTACCGATCGAAAAAACGATCAGCCGATAGCTTGAACCGTTTGCAGATTTGTTGGATGTGCGACACCGTCAGGTTTCGTTCTCCTCGCAGAATGAGGTTGCCGGAGTTCGGTCCACCTCCAGCAACCGCCCCAAGCAGTCACCCCTCATTCATGCCACGAAGAAAAATTAGTTTTTGGTTTGCCGTGTGAGGCGGGCGGCGTAGGCGCCGTCGGTGTGGTTCTCGACCGGGTGCAGAGAACGTTCGGCGGCGCGTTGCCAACCGGGGTTCGCCTCGATGAAGCGGGCGACGAGCTGCTCGTTCTCTTCCGGCTCGATGCTGCATGTGCTGTAAACGAGTTGGCCGTCCGGCTTGGTGTGAGCCCCCGCCTGGCCAAGCAGCTTGAGCTGCTCGTCGCCGAGCCCCCTGGCTCCGCCGGGGCTGAGGCGCCAGCGCAGGTCGAGCCGGCGACGCATCACGCCGGTGTTCGAGCAGGGGACATCGACTAGCACCCGGTCGTACTTGCCCGTCGCCGTCGCATCCGTTTGGCCGAGGGTGGCGCAGGTGACGCGCATGCGGTCGCAGTTTTCTCGCAGCAACTTGAGCCGCGACTCGCTGTTGTCGAGCGCGCTGAGTTGGCCTTCGTTTTTCATTCGCTCGGCGATGTGGCAGGTCTTGCCGCCGGGCGCGGCGCAGAGGTCGAGCACGGTTTGACCGGGCTGCGGGTCGAGCAGGGAGACGGAGAGCAGGGTGCTGGGATCTTGCACGTAAAACAGCCCGTCGCTGAAGCTGCCGAGCGACTCGAGCGGGGGATGTTTGCGCAGGTGAAACAGGTCGCCGGTTGCGGCCCAGTCGCAGTCGATCGGCGACACTTCGACGCCTTCGTCCTCCCAGCGCTTGCCCAGGCGCTGGGGGTCGGTGAGCAGTCGGTTGACGCGGGCGCAGGTCGGGGCCGGCTGGTTGTTCCACTCCATGAGGCGGCTGGTTTTTTCGCGTCCCCAACGTTCTTCCCAGCGCTCGTAAAGCCAGTCGGGATGGGATTGGCCAAGCGCCGGGCGGGCTTTCTGCAAGTCGGCGATATCGCGGGTGATTTGTTCCCTCTCGCGGAGGAATCGCCGCATCATGGCGTTGATGAATCCGGCTTGGCCGAGGCAATTCTCGGCCTTTGCCAAGCGGACGCTCTCATCGACAATGGCGTGCTCGGGGATGCGGCTGAGGAAGAAAATCTGGTACAGGCCCAGCCGGAGGATTTCCCGGATGACTGGCCTCTGTTCGCGACCTTCGGTGGCGCGCTCGATCAGCCAGTCGAGCAGTCGCCGCCAGCGTACGCCGCCGGAGACTAGTTCGCGGCAGAGGCCGGTGTCGGCGGGGGAGAGCTCGGCGGATCGAAACTCGAGGGAGAGGATCGGCTCGACGGCCCGGTGGGTTTGTTGCGAGCGCAGCAACGATTGGAGAGCAATTTGTCTTGGTTTCTTTCCCAGCACGGCGCTAGGATGCCGGCTTTGGCGGCGCAGGCCGAGTATTACTTGATGAACGACACAATGACCGAGGAAGCAACAGCAGGAACAACAGCAGAAGCGACAGCACCCACAGAGCAATCCGATCAACTTCAGAGTGAGTTCAAGCGGCTGGTGCTGGATGGGAAACTCGACCCCAAATTAACGGACGCGCTAACGGAGTTGGTGGCCGCCGGGTTTTGCACCCACCGCTCGTGGGGTTCGGGGAAGATCACCACGGTGGACACGATGATGGCCAAGATCACCATCGATTTTCAGGCCAAGCCGGGCCACTCGATGGATCTCGGCTTTGCGGCGACGATTCTCAAGCCGCTCAGTTCCACCCATATCCAGGCGCGCAAGGCCACCGACTTGGCAGGTCTGCAGCGCACGGCTGCAGTGAACCACCTCGAGTTGATCAAGCTGGTTCTCGAGAGCTTCGGCGGGGAGGCCACCGTGGCACAGATTCAAGAGTCGCTGGTGCCGGATGTCATCGAGGAGGACTGGAAAAAATGGTGGACTGTCGCCAAGAAGGAAATGAAGAGCGACGGGCATTTCCAGTTGCCGGTCAAGAAAACCGAGCCGATTGTTTATCATGCCGAGGAACTCTCTCCGGCGGATAAGTTGATGCGCAACATCCGCGACGCGAAGGGCTTGAAGGCGCAGTTGGCCGCTGCCACCGAACTCTACAAGGGGATCGCCGACGTCGAAAACAAGGAGGCAGTGCTGACCGAGGTGTTGGGGATTTTAAACATCGCAATCAAGAATCACCTGACGTTCAAGCCGTCCCTCGCGCTTGAGGCGATTTTGGTGCGTGATGCAATCTGCTCGCAGTCTGGAATGACGCCGCAGGAAGGCGAGTCCAATGCTGCCGCCATTTTTGAAAAAGCGGATGACTTGGCCGCAGTGATCGAGGGACTTTCCGCAGCCAAGCAGAAACTTGCGCTTGAAGCATTCCGTCAGGAACATCCGGACACATGGACCGACACCTATCTTGAATTGCTCAACAAGGCCGGCTTGAGGTTGGTGGGTGAATTGGGGCAAATGCTCATCGACACTGGCCACTTCGACAAGTTCAAGAGCAACCTGGCTAAGCTCATCAGTCGGCACGAGGCCAGCACCGACCTGATGCTGTGGTTGGGCAAAAACCGCTCCGACAGTTTCGCCGACATTCTTGGCCCGGAGGTGTTTCGCGCCATGATGGCGGCGATCGAGAGGGATCGTTTTGAGGACAGGAAAACCAGCAAACTGGGTGATTTAATTCTCAGCGACCAGGAACTGATCACCGACCTGATCGGCTCCGCTGACGTCGAGATGGTCGAGGATCTCGTGCGTGCCCTGCAGGCGACAAACAGTTTTGACGATATGGACAAACGCTCGTTGCTGGGCCGCATCGTCAAGGCGTTCCCGTCCATTCAGCCGATGATTTCCGGCGAGCAATCCAAGGAAGACAACGCCCTCATTGTCTCCTGGGCTAGCCTCGAACGGCGCAAACTCGAGTACGAGGAACTCGTTAAGGAGAAAATTCCAGCGAACTCAAGGGAAATTGCCATCGCCCGAAGCTACGGCGATTTGCGCGAGAACCACGAGTTCAAAGCCGCCAAGGAAATGCAGAAACTCCTGATGTCCCGCAAGGGCGAACTGGAGGTCGACTTGACACGCGCCCGTGGCACCGACTTCGCCGACGCCACGATCGACGCGGTCACCGTTGGCAACAAGGTCAGCGTGACGAACCTCAACACAAACAAGCCTGAGACATTCATCGTCCTCGGCGCTTGGGACGGCGACCCCGACAACCAGATTCTCAGTTACCTCACGCCTCTCGGGCAGGCGTTCCTCGGCAAGAAGCCGGGCGAGGAAGCGGTGTTCGAAATCGATCAAGATCCCAAGCGCTACCGAATCGAATCCATCGAGCAACACACCGTCGATGGGCCAAGCGCTGTCGCCGATGAGGATGAGGAAGCCGAGGCGGAACCGGCCGAGGCAGCCGAGTAACGAATACAATCTCCACCATGCCCCGGTCGTGATGACCGGGGCTTTTTTTGTTTACAGCGCTTGCAGCAAGCGGCCGACGATGTCTTCCGCCGCCGAGCCGTAGCCGCCGCCGAAAATATTGTAATGGTTGAGCGTGTGGTAAAGCCGATACAGCAGCTTGCGCGTCGGGTAACCGGGATCGAGCGGCCACTCCGCTTCGTACGTCGACCAAAAATCATTCCCAAAGCCACCGAACATTTCCGTCAACCCAAACTCCGCCTCGCGGTCGCCACAGTACGTTGCTGGATCAAAAACCACCGGCTCGCCGCCCGGGCCGAATGCCACATTGCCACTCCACAAATCGCCGTGCAGCAGCGACACCCTCGGCTCGTAGTCGGTGAAAAAATCACCGAGTTGGCCGAGCAATTCCTCCGCACCGTTGAGCCGCAAGCCGTTGAGCTTGGCCAAGCGGCACTGAAAGCCAAGCCGGTGTTCGCGCAGGAACGCCACCCAGTCGCCGCTCGCCGGGTTCGCCTGTGGCGTGCTGCCGATCGTGTTGTCGCGTCGCCAGCCAAAGTGCGGCTGCGGCACGGCGTGTAACTTGGCCAAGCGGCGGCCAAGCTCCGATTGCGATCCACCACCGCCCAACTCGATGTGCTCCAGCACGAGATACGACTGGCCGCCGCTGATGCCGCGGCAAACAGGGTGGGGGACGCGGATAGTTTCGGTGGCGGCAATGTCACACAGGCCGTCGGCCTCGGCCTCGAACATTTCCAGTTCGTCAGCGCGATTGAGCTTGGCGAAAAACGGGCCTCCGTCGCCGTCGAGCAGGTACGCCTCATTGATGCACCCGCCGCCGACCGGGCTCGCCTTGGCCAAGCGGAACGCCTTCCCGGTGGCCTCAGAAATTTGCTCGACGATTTCGTCCCACATCGACGGTTAATTGGCGACTTGGTTGCGAACGTGTTCGAGCAAACTGGCGCAGCCGTCCTCGAGCAGGTCGAGCACCGTCTCGAATCCCTTCGGTCCGCCGTAGTAAGGATCCGGCACCTCGGTCGAGGTCGATCCGGTGACGAAGTCGCAAAACGGACGAATCTCCGCCGGGCTCTCCCCGGTCGGTGCCATGTTCCGGACGTTCAGCAAATTCTCGTCGTCCATCGTCAGAATCATGTCGAACGAACGATAGTCGTCATCGCAAATCTGCCGCGCTTGACCGCCGGTATTGATGTTGCGATTGGCCGCCGCGGCGTGCATGCGGTGATCCGGCGGGTTGCCGGTGTGAAACGCAATTGTCCCGGCCGAGTCGCACTCGATCCGATCGGCCAAGCCTTCGACCTCGATCAAGTGTCGCATCACCGCTTCACCGGCAGGGGAGCGGCAGATATTTCCCATGCAGACAAACAACAACTTGTACTGACGCATGGCCGGCAACTTACCCGCCCGCTTGGCCAAGGGCAATCCGGCGCTTGGCCAAGCTTGAATTTGGGAAGCTATGCCGCTAAAAAAAGCGCGTGAACCGTCGAACTTTTCTGGGAACCAGCGCGGCTGGTTTGGCTTACTCCTCCATCGCCGCGACTGCGGCCGATATCGCCAAAGGTCCGACCAAGCGCGTAGCGCTGATCGGCACCGGTTGGTACGGCAAAGTGGATTTGCTCCGGCTCATCCAGGTCGCCCCCGTCGAGGTGGTGGCGTTATGTGATGTCGATAGCGCGATGCTCTCCGGCGCAGCCGACATCGTAGCCAAGCGGCAGAAGTCCGGCAAACGCCCCAAGACTTACGGCGATTACCGGACGCTGCTCAAAGAAAACAAACTCGACCTCGTACTCATTGCCACGCCGGATCACTGGCATGCGTTGCCGATGATCGACGCCGTCAAGGCCGGGTGCGACGTATACGTGCAAAAGCCGACAAGCATCGACGTCGTCGAAAGCCAGGCAATGCTCGCCGCCGCGCGCAAATACAATCGCGTCGTGCAAGTGGGCACGCAGCGTCGCAGCACCCCGCACCTCATGGAGGCTCGCGAGCAGATCGTCGCAAAGGGCCTGCTCGGCAACGTCGCCCACGCCGAAGTTTGCTGCTACTACCACATGCGCAACCGGAGCAACCCGGCCGACAGCCAGCCGCCGGCGAATCTCGACTACGACATGTGGAGCGGCCCGGCGCCGCGGCGACCGTACAGCGAACTTTGCCATCCGCGCACCTGGCGGGCGTTCACCGAGTACAGCAACGGTATCGTCGGCGACATGTGCGTGCACATGCTCGACACAGTCCGCTGGATGCTCGACCTCGGCTGGCCAAGCAGCATCGTGTCGCAGGGCGGCATTCTCGTCGACAAACAGGCCAAGGCCAACACCACTGACACACAGACAGCATGCTTCGACTTCGACGACCTGCAGGTCGTCTGGCAGCACCGCGCCTGGGGCCACGCGCCCGACCCGGACTACCCGTGGGCGGCGTTCCTCTACGGCGACAAGGGCACGCTGAAATTGAGCGTGAACGGCTACGACTTCATCCCGCGCGGCGGCGGGGCCAAGCCAGTACATCGCGACGTCAATATGGAACTCGAGGAATACCCCGAGGACAAAACCGAGAAGGCGCTCGAGCGGCACGTCGCCCCGGCGGTCCGGGTGCACATGATTGATTTCCTCAATGCCGTGGCCAAGCGCAGCCGCCCCGTTGCCGACATCGAGCAGGGCCACATCTCCACCGTCAGTTGCATCCTGGCCAACCTCTCACAGCGACTGGGCGGGCGTGCGTTGCGATGGGACGCAAAGACACACACCGTCATCGACGACCCCGAGGCCAATAAACTGCTCAACCGACCCTACCGCGCCCCGTGGATTCACCCCACGCCGGAAACCGTCTGATGCCGGTCAAGCGCTTGGCCAAAGGGGTTATTCGCCGGTGAGCTTTATGCACTGGAGACTTTTCTGGTCTCGGACGAAGAGTTGGCCGTCGGCGTAGGCGGGGAAACTCCAGGTTTTGCCACAGACCTGCATTCGGTCCAGTTCCTCGTATTCCTTCGGGTTGATTTTGAGCAGTACTAGTTCACCCATTTGGCCGAGCACGAGCATTCGTTTGCCGTCGGTCAGCGTTGAGGCGTAAAACTTGCCGAAGCCGCTTTCCTCCCAGTTCAGTTTTCCCGTGGCGGTGTCAACACAGATGAACCGATCCTTCTCGGCGAAGCTGTACAGGCTGCCGTCCACGACGACCGGCGTGGCGAGGTTGATCTTGAGCTTGGGGGCGTTCCATTTTTGGTTGGCTTTGCCATTACTGCCGGTGCCGCTCATACAGAGCATGCCCTCGGAATGGGAGGCGGCGATTACGCTGTTGCCGGCGGCGATCGGCGTGACGACATTGCGAAAGTAGAGTGTGGGAACGGGTTGGCTCCAGAGCAGTTCGCCGTTTTCAGTATCCACGCTGAGAATCTTCTCGGTGGCGAGCGTGACGAATTGTCTCTTCCCTGCAAGTGTCATGATCAAAGGGCTGGCGAAGCTCGCTAGGTCGTCCTGTGATTTCCAGACGACTTTGCCACTTAATTTGTCGAAGCAAACCACGCCGGTTCCGGGGACGCCACCGACCTGACAAATGAGATGATCTCCTTCGACCAGCGGTGTACCGCTGTAGCCCCGGCGCGCTGCTGCGGCTTCATTCTGGCTTTTGTTCTTGATCCACTTGACCTTGAATTTTTTCTGATAGTCGACGCCCCAGAGCGTGGAGCCGTCCTTGACTCTTAGGCAACTGAGTTCGCCCCGGCAGGTCTGCACGTAGATCCGGTCGCCGTCGAAGAGCGGGGTGCAACGTGGGCCTGCGCCGAAGCGATCCTCGTAGGTTTCGCCGAACGCCTTTTCCCAAAGCAGCTTGCCAGTGCGTTTATCGAGCAGGCGTAGCGTCTCAAAGCCATCTTTTTCCTCAGCGATTGCGAGTCGATCGCCCTGTGTCACAGGCGCGGAATGGCCGGGGCCAACATCGATACGCCAGACGACCTTGGGGGAATCGCCCAGTCTTGCGGGGAGCCGATCGCCCTTGGCCACCTGGGCATTCGAGGTGGGGCCGCGCCATTGCGGCCAGTCGCCAGCCTGAGTCCACACAGTGCAGATGGCAAAAGCGAATGCAGTAATGAATTTGGGAGGGGTAAAATGTCTTTGCGGGTTTAATATGCTCATGAGTCAGTCAGATGGCGGTAAAACTAGGCGGCGGGACTCACGTTCGCAATATTTTCCTTTTTCCTTGTAATTTGAATGGCACCGGCCCAATCTCTGTCAGACCGGTTGGATGATGTTGCCAAGGAGATGCCACCCCCGGAGTGTGATTGGCCAAGCGCTTTTGTTAGTGCTGGTGCTAGGCTTGGCGCAATCCATCTTGGCCGAAAGGGTCGCCTACCAGTCATCTGCATACCCTGCATTTGCGGATTGGAAGAGTGCCTGCGCCGAACTGCCGGCCAACCGCGTCCTGCTTGGCCAAGCGGCAACAGCCAAACTTGAGACAGCGCTGCCCGATTTTGAGGAGGTGGCCAAGGCGTTACTGGCGGCGTTCGAGTTGTTCAAGACCGGTTCGATGGAATCCGATGCGAACTGGGTCGGAGGCAAGCCAAAGGTGACCGAGTTTTTCAACACCA
>ENA-OREN01002088-OREN01002088.1-marine-metagenome-genome-assembly--contig:-NODE-2088-length-21358-cov-4.279216_pt1 | contig 21358 bp, 32 predicted proteins | sample MGYA00248624_ERZ508555 | MGnify/ENA primary metagenome ERZ508555 (study PRJEB26222, sample SAMN06267773) | marine metagenome | isolation source: Saanich Inlet, British Columbia, Canada | place...
CCCTTGTAAAGGATGTTCTTTCTCATGTCAAACAGTCTTATCTTGCCATCCCACCAACCATTCCTAAACTTAGGCATATGTTGATACCCAGGAACGAAATAACTAAAAAAATCGGATATTTCCCTGCAAACGCCGCGAGACGTCTCAATTCGAACGAATACTTCGTTTATATGGTGAATTGTGATGGTATCAATCAATTATCTAATCACTTTTGTCATTTTATTTCAACATTTCCTTCAATTCAAAAGTAGGGCTCTAAGAGCTAGGACAGTCCAAACTGAGACAACGCGCGCCATTTGATAGCGGCTTGAATTTGGAATCCTCTGTTGTTAACCGCGCGCATGATCTCATCAACCACACCAACGATCTCTTTCTCCATGGCGATCTTCTTTTCAATATTCATCATAAGATCGTCTGCTTCAACATATGACAAGAGATCGCTCTTCAATGTCTTCAGCTCCCAGGGCTCTTTACCTATTTCTCTAAGCTCTTGAGGGTTGTTCTTTTCGCCTCTATAATACTCAGAGAGATCTCGTACCAACTGCTTTCGTTGGATATACAGAGCCTTTAGCTTGAGACTGTGTTCGCTTCGTATCGCGAGATACTTGGCGTGTAGGTTTGGGATCCTCAAGCTCTCTGTGTCTAACTCAACGTTGTCAATCGTAGAGTCTTCTGTCCATGCCTTGATGATATCAACTAGCTTCATTGTTGTACCCGTTGTATCATTATCATCTCCGAGAAAACCGTATCCGCGACTTCCAACGGTCGCCTAACAGCATCATAGAAAAGCTCATATAGATCTTGGTCAGTCCACGCGATCAGATCAAGACCCGCCAAGCGCCTCGTCGCGAAACGTATCACTGATCTCTCCTTGCGCTTGAATTAATTGCTCTACGCACATCAACCATCTGTCAATTCCATCCATATCAAATTTTTGATTGTCGCGGGTTCCCAGACACCAGCCCAGAAAAGACCATACAGTTCTGGCCATCCATGCGCTATCATACATGCATGAGGGAGGGAGCTAATTTTTCTATATGCAATGTTCATAACGCATTATGACACAAAGTAGCACAAATGTCAAGAAGTATCTATCGAGAATGTCGTGTAGCGGAAGGAGACGTCCGCCTCAAGATATTCCACGTCAGCTGAAGACGTGTTGAATTCCAAGGGTGAGACCGAGATTGGAAAAGCGTCCTTGATATGAACGGAAAACGTGTGATTGAGATGACTTGAGAACACAAGCAATCGTGCGTCACTGTACAAAGCACTGGTTTGCGCGTGTACGCGACCAGTAGGAACAGCAGCTTTGTACTGGTCGGTCGTCTCAGGAGCGCCAGCGCTGAAGAGCCAGTTTAAGATTTCTTGATAATTTACCAGGTCCTCATCAACGCGGAAGCGGACTGAGAACTCTGTGAAGATGACTTTCGTCCCGGGATATGGAACCCAACCAACGGGATTCGCGATCTCGACGGGATCAAGCGTCACACCTGGCAACGTTGCAGCTGTACAGAAATACTTGACCGTCGGTGCTCTGTTGAGAGACAGTTGGAATCTATGCTGGGTTAGGAAATTTTTGTTGTCTGGCTGATCGATTATCGCGTTCATAATACCTCTTGACACTGGCGCTGCTATGTGTTATCATGTATTTATGAATATGAAAGGGACAGGTATGACTTGTAGCATAGAGCGGCAGATGTTGGCGATGATGGAAGATTTGCGGAACCGACCTTGGCTAAAGACTCAAAATCCAAATTGGTACGCTTTAGCCAACGATTGGATCGAATTGAACAACGAACGGACATTTAGATCGAAATTTATCTATCGACCAACTCCACAGCGAGGAGCGTTAAACAGGCCAATGCAGTCGGCATCAATTCGCAATATGTTGATCGACGTCTTGACATGAAGATGAGAGAGCCAATTAGAATCCGAGTGAGAGACGCCGTGTGGAAATGCGGAAACGATTCTGTGGACTCTAAAATCCATATGAATCTCCGCCGGTGTCATAGGCCATTGTATTGTGTCGAAAGGGCCGCAAACGCATTGTTAGAGGAGGTGATGGATGACCAACCTTTTACAGATTAGAGATAAGATTAGACAAAAGGCGTGGAATACCATAGGAGAACAGATCGCGGATAATGTCCGTCAAAGTCGGCGGACCTTAATGCCCCCGTTTCATCGAGTTATCGCAATGATATCTATGGGTGTGAAAGAGCCAAAAAAAGAGGAGCGTTAAGCCCGCCTGACTGCGCGTTTACAGCCCCAGCCTTTGTGGCGCATCTTCGAGTCTGAATATTTAGCCGCATGATCCGCCACTTTAACCATGTTTCCCTGATCGATTTTATTTACCCTACAGAACTCCCTTAGGTCGATGACTTCAAAAGAGGCTCCAAATGGACTTCTAATAATCCAAGCTTGGGGCAACTTTTTTCTCACTGTATCTTTTTGGTGTTGAGTTTGTTTCTTGCCCATTTGTCGTAAAGATTTCTTACGATTTTGTTCTGTAGTATGCTTGCGACCTATGTTGTCTACGCCCTTGAAGTTTGCCACACGATTGAGATAATCGTCGCGTTGTTCTACTCCAAGTAAAGTCAAAAGATTTATTTCATACTCTTGGGCTTCAACTACATCAGTGAAGGTTTTGCAGACATGAATGATATCTGGTTTGCCGTGTATAGCTATGTGCTTTTTCACATATTTAGATGAAGTGAAGTATGACTCGAATAAGTCATCTGGATGACAATCTTTAGCATAGCGCACACCAACATATTTCTGACCGGTCACAGTCCACTTGATGAAATAGACATATGGAATGTGTTTATAAATAGTCATGCTGTGCGACTCCTGAAGTTAGTATAGAGCCAATGGGTGCTGGTCCACCGCGATTGGCATTATCTCTATTTATGCAACCTTTTACCCAAAAAAAGAATCTCTATTTATTTTAGCCAAAAAAAGAGGAGCAATAAATGCTCCTCTTTTCGTATGTGAATCTTTCGATTACATTAGGTTGCTCACGGTTACGCGACGGTAATAGATATTCTTGTTGCCGGCTGCGAAGCCAATTGCACCAGCTGCATTCGTTGTAGCGAATGGATTTGCAACAAGACCATAACGAGTCTTGAAGCCGATCTTTGGCTGGAATGTGTTCTCGCCGATTGCGCGAACCATCTGCAATGGGACGTACGGGCAATAGAAGAGACCTGCATCAAACGAACTTGAGCCCTTGTAACCGACTGTGATGTACTGGTCACCGGATGAGCTCGAGAAGTAAGGATCGATATAGACCTTTACGCGGCCGTTCATAACACCAGCAAACGTGTTGCCTGTGTCGTCAACGTTCAAGTTGTTCGCAAGAGCTGGAGTGTAATCCAACACGCCTGCCATCTGAAGAGCTGATGCTACATCTGATGAGCAGAGCATGATGTTGCCCTTACCACGTCTTGTTGCCTTCGCAATCTGATTGCACTCGCGTTCGATCTGGAAGATCAAACCCTTGAAACGCTCAACGCTCCAACGACCGTTTGCATCGACGTCTAGGTCGAATGTGCCGGCTGTTGTTGTGTTGTGCTGTGCACCGATTGTTGCAGTAATGTTGATTGTACGGATCATCTCACGATTGATTTCCGCGATAATCTCTGCCGTCAAGATGTTTGACAACTCTTGCTCAGCTGAGAGACCGTGGATCGCCTTAAGATCCTGCGCCAACTCTGTTGTGTACTCAGCCTTCAACGCACGAGATACCGCTGTTACGGAAACCTTCTCGACACTGAAGCCCATCTCTTGCCATGCATTGACTGTTGCATCACCGAGCGCCTCTGCATTTGCTGTTGACATACCAGTCTCGACTGTGTATGCACCACCAGATGTTGCTGTTGTTGGGTCTGTACCTGTTGCTGACGTACCCGCTGCACCGTCTACGATGCCAAGCGATGCTGTGTTACCAGCTGCTGACGCGGAGAACGATGTATTGGCTTCGTTGAACAGAGCCTCTGTACCTGTCTGACTCGTATAACGCGAACGTAGAGCGAAGATAAGTCCGACTGGACCTGTCATTGGCTGAACGCCCATAATGTCATATGAGATCAGGTTTGGCATTGAACGTCGAACCAAGCTGATTAGAACTGGGTCGAAGATATCAATGGAACCGTCGCCTGCTGTTGAAGATGACGCGCCCATCGCATTGGTTGGTGCTGCCTCTCCAAGAAAACCGATGCCTTGTCCCTGCATCGCTTGTTCCTTGCAAGCAATCTCTTGGTTTTCCAAAAGAACCGCCATTGTACCCTTGCGCGCTGCATCTACTGTTGGTAGATCCTTATGCTCAAGAACTGACTGCCACTTTTGAATAAGTCCATCAACATTGTTTGTCATTGTATTTACTCCTAACTTATCTTTCGATTTTGATTATTTATAAAATGATTATTTTACGTTCTTGGCATTGTGCGAGACATAGCATCCGCGTAACGTTGTACTTCCGCAGGACTCGTACTTACGACTTCTTCGCCTTCTTCAAGCAATGCTTCCTCAGAAAGTTCTTCAGTGCCTAGATCCAAATCAGTTCCAGTCTCTCCACCATCGGTGAAGTAGCTTTCCTTGATTGTTTCCAACTTCTCTGTGTAGTCTTCTGTGTCAGTGAAGTTGATCGACTCTGCAAGTGTTGCCATCTTCTCGGAGTCTGTCAACGACAAACCTTCTGAAACTTCAGCGAACACAAGTTCTTGCTTGATACCGTCAAGCTCATTTGACATAACGATATTCTTGTTCATCTCTTCGTTCAGAGCATCTTCTAGATCCTCATTGCGCGAAGCGAAGTCTTCAAGAACATCTACCTTGTCTTCTGGAATGTCAACATAATGAGACACGAGCAGATCCTTAAGACCTACCATGAAGTCTTCTGCAAGCTCTGCCTGCAATCCAGTCTGAATAGCCAACTCATTGACTTCCATATACTGATCAACAACGTAGTCAAGATATTCATCAAGCTTCGTTGTAAGCTGTTCTGCAAGATCTGCCATTTCCTCGTCGTTCGAGTCATTGACTGACGCAAGAGCTTCGTTCACGCGCGTAACAACTGCGGTTGCGAAAACCTCTTCTGCCTTCGTCTTGAATTCCTCAGAGAGGTCAGCATCGCCGAGCATTGCTGCCATGTCGTCAGACACGTCAATGTCATCAGTCGTTAGCTTGAAACCTTCCTTGATCTTCGAATTGCCCTGCATGATAACGCCCTCGGCATTACTGCCGCCCGTTACTGCTTTGTGCAATGATTTCATGTCGGCTGCAGACATTTTGTTCATCTTAGCAACGACTGCACCCATCATGCCAGCCTTTGTCTTAGGTGAATTGCCTTGCTTAACTAGAGCTTTCTCGCCGGCAGACTTGTCTTGCGGACGATGGTGATTTGAACCACCCGCTGGTGTCACTGGACTCATGACAGTTGAAGGATCTCCGTAGGAAGCACCCACGTCCTCTTCAATGTCATCTTGATCCTGCGCTTCAAGATTCTGATCAGTCATTTAATGTTCTCCCTTTAGGATCCGTATTTTGCATTTATTTATAATATTACAATTTTGAAAGGAAGTCTTGGAACACTCGAATCTTAACTTCCTCGAGATCTGCCCGACTTGCTTTCTTTATTGTCTGTTGAGCTTCATCGACGTATTGTGGAACCCACTCTCCGCCTACGAATAACCAATCTACACCTTCCATGATCCCTTGTACGAATGCGTCTGGTGCTGACGGGTCTGCAACAATATCTGCTGCTGTTGCAAGACGAAAATCGTCCTGTACTTCGTTGATACCATTCTTCATAACAAGGGAACCCATGCCGCGCGACGAAACGCCCAGCTTACCGCCTGACTCAAGAATGCTCTTCACAATTTTACCGTTAGGTGTGTCCATGATCAATGCAGAACCAATGAAGTTGTTTCCATCTTCTTTGAGTTCTGTAATTCGATGTGATGCTCTGTCCAAATTGACGATAGGTCCTTGAGGATGTCCAAGCTCACCATACGCTCTGTCTTCTTTGATATAAGCGTTAGTATATCGAACGACCTCTTTGATCATCGTACCCTTAGGATACATACGACCATTACGATTCTTCACTTCAGATTGAAGGAAAGGACCGCGGATGTATAGTCGTTTTGTGCCATCGTCTTTGGCTTCTGTAATGAATTCAACTTCTTCTGAGATCTCAGTGATTAGCTTCATGTGATCGTTACTTTCTTATGCAGCTTGAGAACCAACATACATGGACCTGTGCCAACTTTAGTGATAACAACGTTAGCTGTTCGATCACCTTCTGATACTTCGACTGGTAGGCTTTGATAATCGTGTTGCCCTGCGCCTTCGTAATATCCCACTACGTTCGCACCTCGCGCGACAGTGAAATAAGCTCCGTTAGACGTTGACCAAACTGCGGCGGATAGATGCATCGAATTGACGTTCTCACCGGCATTGTTTGCTGCATTGAGAAGTGTAGATGTATTCATGTGGATCTCACCGGTACCGTTGTATCTACCGATTACGTGAGAGCCTCTTCCTGTTACTGGCATGTCTTAACCTCCAAATCCTGCAATCTTCATGAATGAAGAGGAGCTCTTGCACATGTTACTTTCAAACTTCTTCTTGTTTGAAGCGCTGAGCTTGTTGTATGTTTCCATCATTGACTTGGACATATCGGAACTGACAGTCTCGCGTTCACCGTTATCAAACTTCACCTTGTAAGATTTGTTTGAAGACTTTGCCCATGACTGTAGATCGCTAATAGAAAAGCTTTCATCGATCACTGGTGGATTGAAGTATCCTTCTACTGCTTCCTTGATCTTCGATGAGCCCTGCTTGACTGGTTTTGTCTCGCCCTTGCCATGCTCGTATCCGTCATGGGGCTGTGTCGATTTTGTTGTGCCTGTGAATTGGCTCTCTGGAGCGACGGGATGCTTAGCCGGCTTCTTCTTTTTCGGAGCAGCAGTCTTCTTCATCTTCTCGTCGTTCGCCGAGCGACCCTTCAAAGTCGTAGATTCTTTATCATCGACCTTGTCTTTGTAGTCCTGCGGATCGGCTCCTTGGGCGGCTTCGATCAGAGAGCGGAAATCTTTAAATTTCGTCGTCATATTCGATATCCTCATCATCGTAGTAGTTCTCGTCGTCTTCATAATCTACTACTTCGTCTTCGGCATCGTCTTCGTCTTCGTCATCTGCGTCTTCTAGACCAAACAGATTTTGAGCGACGCGCGCCTTTTCAGACTCGAAACGTTCTGCTGTCTTTTGCTTCAGCATCTTATCGATTTCAGCTGCAAAGTCACCAGGCTGTTCATTTTCAACGTATCCGATTGCATCTTCTAATGACATGCTATATACTCCTGTTGTTTCGTTTATTTATAAAAAAGTGTGATTATCACTTAAATTAAGCTCCGGAAGCGTTGGCATCTACTAGATAGAAATCGAAATGCACTTCAATTCGAGAAGTAGCAGACCCTTTAGTCCCCTTGGGCCTCTTTCTCCAGGATCGCCTTTAGCTCCTGTATTCCCTCTTCGACCCGGAAGCCCATCTTGTCCATCTTCTCCAGGATCGCCATCAGCTCCTCGAGCTCCGGTGTTTCCACGTCTTCCGTCAGTTCCCGGATTACCTTCTTCGCCTTGGGGTCCTTTACTGCCACGATTGCCTTTCTCGCCTTGCGGTCCTTCTGGACCTTGCTTGCCTGTTGATCCATCTTTGCCATCGTCGCCCTTGGGCCCCGTTAATCCCGTGTCTCCCTTTTCACCATCTCTGCCATCACTTCCGTCAACTCCCGCTTCACCAACCAAACCGTCTGCGCCAGGTTCTCCATCGGAACCATCAATCCCGGACAATCCTTGCAGGCCTGGGTCACCAGATTCTCCTTGTAGGCCATCGGACCCATCAGCGCCTCGTTCACCTTGTACACCACGTTCTCCTTCAATAATTACTACATTTCAATCAGGTTGGTCAGAGCCTAGTCCAGTTCTTCGTTTACCTTCTTCTTTGGCTTCTCGCCTGGCTTTGGTTTCGTCGGAGCTGCGGTGTTATTGTTCGCCGTGTTCTGCTCTACGTCCTGTTGTCGATTGATCGGGACCTGCTCCTGGTCATCGTCATCATGTGTATGTGGAGCTACGCCGCCCTTTTCGCCTGGACCACCTACGTCGAACTGGTCGTCCTCGTTGCCCATCTCGTCCTTGATGCGCTTGTCTTCTTCCTTGATATCATCTTCAGTCATACGTAGCACGGTCTTGCGAACCCACTCGACTGACACATATTTACCAACAAAGGGATCAACATCATTTGCTAGGTTCAAACGCTCATGCCAAATCTCTGTGTTCTTCAACTCATCGAAGTGGTTGTCTACACGGAAATCGTAATTGACACCTTCTTTGAGCTCTTCCCATTCGGCTTTGCTCTTAATGATATTCTTGAGAATTAACTGAGTGCACAGTAGATCATCAAACAGCTTAGTGAATTTATTGCGTAGACGTGCAATGAACTTAGCGAACTTCAACTCGTCGCGCGTGATCTCACTTGAACGACCAACATTGAATGCTGTCTCTGAAGCCATACGTCCCTCTGGAACGTTCATCGCCTGTAAAGCCTTCTTGTGGAAGTACTCTACGTCTGTCATCTCGCCCAGGTTATTGCCGCCTGGCAATGTTGTGATTTCAGTTCCTCGACCGCCCTCGCGACGTGGTAGCCAGAAATCCTCGAGCATCGTCATGAACTTGCGATCATCGCGGATCTGACCCGTCTGTGCGTCGTAGACCAATTTGTTCTTGTGGCGTGTCATCATCTCATTGAGGTATTGTTCTGCCTTGATCTTGGGCAAGTTACCAACGTCAATGTAGAAGATGCGTCGCTCAGGCGCGCGCGACATGCGATAGATGATCGTGGCATCCTCGAGCATTCGCAACTGATTGAGCGGTTTGATGGCTTTATGTAGATAGCTCATGACCATATTCGTTCTAGGGTCAAGCAAGCCGGATACAACGTATGCGATACTGTCCGGAGCAATTTTCACGTTTTGCGTTTGGTTGGCTGAGATGCCTTTGGGATTGAAGATGAAGAATTCGTCTGCCTTCAAATGAACAGTAACGCCGGTGCGGTCGTCTTTCTTCGTGCGAGGCTTCCGCATCTTTCTGATTTTGCGTGGATCGACATAGCGGAGCTCTTTGATACCCTGCTTTGGATCGTCTACATCAATAACCTTGTGGAAGTAAAGTCTGCCATCGACATACCAACGTCTGAAGATGTCGTAACCTTCATTGTTGAAGTCGAGCAGCTTCATGATAACCTTGAACTCTTCTGTAATCGCTGTCTTGATAGAGTCAGGTTGTTCTAGTTTGTCTGTGTTTACGTCAACGGCATTTTCGTTCTCATCTAAAACGATAGCTTCGTTGACTACATCATCAATAGCCGAGTCACATTCAGGCTGCATAGACATTGAGCGATATTTATTGATAACATTCGCTTCATTCTTTGCTGAGCCTTCAAGATCAACATATGTACCATAACTCCCACCAAGAGCAGGAGAAATCTCTACTGCGCCATCTTGCTCAACTTTAGCAATAAAAGACTTCTTGCTCTCTTCAGCCTTTGATACTACATCTGATGGGTTGATCCGGAATCCGAAAAACTGCACTTTATGAACCTTTCACGTTTAATACTCATTATTTATACAAAGAAAGGGAGTCAAATAATGACTCCCTCCTCTGCAATTTTTCTATGCGATTTAGAATACTTGGGCAGCAAACGACTCTAGCGCGCTTGACTCGCCACCATCGACTTCCCAATAATCGATTGAGAAAGTGACACTGTATTCTTCGACCTGTTCGCTGTCCCAAGCAAGTGCAATTGGCGAAATGCTGATTGGGAAAATACCAATCATGCGATACTCGCGTAAGACGCTACCCGTCTTACCGTAATGGATCACCTGAGCGTCTGATTTGTACGCTAGAGGATTGCCATTGCCGACCTCACGAACGTTGCCTTCAAACGTATTGATTGAATCCGACCACTTCTCTAGCCCGGAGCGGATAATGAAATCCTCATCGTTGTAGAGCGTAATCGTCCAATCGGGGAACGTTCTGTTGCCAGCGAATTTGACAGGACGACCGAAATATGTGATAGGCAAAGGATTGACTTCAGCTGAAGGAATCTCTGCCGCTCGACACATGAACGGTACTTGACTGTCACCGAAACCTGCTACGGGGTTGGTTAGACGCACTTCAAAGAGTGATGGGCGTGCCCCACCAAACTTCATCGCGCCTTGGAATTGAGTAATACTAAAAGCCATTTATCTTTCTCCTTGCCTACCCTTTATTTATACAGAACCAACAACTGTTGTGAAGTCCACACCAGTGCTGACAGCCACAAAGTTCAGCTGAATGTAGTTGATTGCACGAGCAGGTTTGATGTAGATATCGCCAACAAACTCGCTACGGGCAATAACTGCAGGAGTGTTGTTTGTCTCATCAACCACCACCTTGAAGTCGTAAATACCGCGACGGCCTTTGATATCTCTCAAGAAAGGCTCAACCATGTTCTTGAACTGTGCGCGTGTCCAAGCATCGTTGAACTCAAACAATGTGAACTTCGATGCTTCGCCAATCGCCTTCTCAAGAATGATAAACAGTCTTCGAACGTTGATACGGTCGAATGCCGAAGGCTTCGCAAGCATTGTCTTGTCGCCGAACAGAACTGTGCCCTGTCCAGGGAACGAAACAACTGGATTGACGCCCTTCTTGTAGAGCAGATCTCTTGCTGCCTTGCTCGATGGATTGAATGGCAACTTCAGTACGTTCTTGATTTGACCACGATTATGACCAGCTGGGCTGTACCATGGATCACGAACCAAATCAGTACGAACGATTGAGCCAGCCACGTCACCATTCAATGGGACATAGCGGTTGATATCGTTGTACTTATCGTAGATCAGTTTGTAACCACTATCCAACACCGCGTAACTTGATGATGGTAGAAGATCACGCCATGCTAGAATGTCATCAACTTCAGATCCATCATAACCATTGTTGTTCACTACGTCTGCGCGACGTGGTGATAGGCAAACAATGCAATCCTTACGATTTTCAGCGATGTTCTGGATCAAGTGAGTTGCAATAGTCTGGTTTGCTTCTGCACCCAAGAGCAACGAAATGTCCACGTCTTCTACGTCGCGGAATTCATTGAACCCGTTGATGTAGTCAGCATTTGGCGGTGTACTGCCATCACGACCGTTAACCAACGATAATGTCTGTGGATTGGTGTTACCTGTGTAAGTTGTGCCAGCAACCTTGTTACCTGCATTTCCGTTACCACTGTTATGAGCAGCCCACCAAACGAAATTTGACTGGTTGTTCAATACGTTCTTGTAGTAATTGGATGCGCCTGATGCTGTCTTTGCATCTGAACCAAGCGACACGCCTTCGAAACGCTCAAGCACTTGATTGCGACGACCGGTCCACTGACCGTCTTCGTCAACCACTGCTACGTGCATCTCGTCGCCGTTACCCGCTTGCGTGTTAGCATAATCGGATGTACCCGGTGTTGCGTCAAACAGATTGTAGTATTCCCAGCGACGTGTTACGCCGTTAGAATGAGCAACGTTGATCACGATGGTATTGCCTGTGTACTTTGTCTCGAGTGTGATCGTATTAGCGGAAACTGCCGAAACGCGACGCTCTTGCTTGTCTGGACCAAGGATCAAGGTATCGCCGACCACGACTTCGTTTGCGAAGTTATCAGCAAATCCTGTGACTGCTGTTGTGTTTGTTGTGACCGCCAGATTGCCTGTAAGCGTTGAGCTCCATGCGTTCGCAGATGCACAAACCGAAACTTTCAAACTGTTGCCGAGCTCACCTGGGAACTTAGCAATCCACTGACCGACACCGCCGATGCCAGAGCTATAATTGTCTTCGTAGTCATCGCTGTTTTTGATGACTGTGTCTAACGTGTTAGCAGATGCGCCGTGTGAGTTACGACCTGTCTCGTTTGTAGTTGTGCTATCGATAACACGAACGACTTCTAGGTCGTTTGCATATGCGAGGAAAGCTGCTGCTGTGAAGAAATCCGATGCCGTGTTGCTGTTTGGATCTCGGAAATTGTTAAACAGCGCGGATTCATCTGTGATCAGAACTCGCTTGTTAACCGGCCCCCAACGGAAATGCCCCGCAATACCGCCCTTAGTTGTAGAAACTGCTGGGACAACGGTAGTAAGGTCAATTTCGCTGACATTTACTCCTGGACTAACTTGAAATGCCATTGTGATACTCCTATTCTATCTCTTCATTGACGAATTATTTTCAATATTTATAAAAAAAGCGATTTGTCATCAATCCCAAGATTCATAGGTTCGCATGGGTTCCATCATACCTTCGTATTCAAGATTGTTCTCTGCAGCGATTGCTTCATCAACTGGATTGTAAATAATCCCAAATGGCGGTAGATCTGCCTCGATTGCAGCCATTCGTTGTTGAAAGAGAAGGAATTTCAAATTCTCATCGAACAGTTCATCAAACATGTTGGTTCCTGCATACCATCCAAAGACTACAAGCCCCATTACCATATCATCATGGCATCCATCGTCAGCTTCATAGGACTTGCCTTTAGCGACAAACGTTGCCATTTCGAGTATTGTGTCTTTGTCATGGACGATCAATAGATGCTGTTCGACTAAATCCTTCAAGTGAGAGCAACCGAGAGCCTTGACCTTTTTGTCCATGGTTACGCCGATGCCTTCTCTCTTCACGATAGACGACAAATACATCTCTTCGTATTCGAGATCATAGTAAAGAATTTGACAGACAACTGAGCCCTGATCGTTATTCTCTACGATCACAAAGGCGTCATTGTACTGCTTAGCATACTTGAAAAGGACAGTAGGCAACAACAAAGGTGAAATTAGATTGTCTCGGAACGTAGCTACTTGATCGAACGGCTTCTCTGTTATGTCGATGATGCTGAACGTAGAGTAGTCTTGTCCACGTCCTTTGGCTACATCAACAGCCATGATGTACTGACGTCCCTTTTCAGGAGTTTTGTAAACCTTCACGCTCTCATGGATGAGTTCAGGATCAAGAGCCGTAAGCCCCATAATCGCGTTTGCGTTGATTAACGTGTTGCCTGTGCCAAGGAAATCATTCGAGAACTCCTGAGCGAACTGCAGCTCTGACGTGTTGCGGATCGTCTCTTTCTTCCATTCCTCGTCGCGTCCTGGGACGTTCCACCAATCGACACGAAATGCCGCGAAGCTGTTCGCCTTGGTGACCGCTCCCTGATAGATCGTATAGAATGGATTGCCAATGCCGTTCGCTGTCGAGGTGATGATAACTTTCGATTTCTTACCGGACGTGATAACGGGATATGTCGCCGTGTAAAACTTCTCAGCATTCTCGATAAACGCGAACTCATCCAAGTACAGCAGACTGATCGACAGACCACGAATTGAGGACGAAGACGTTGCCCGCGCGACGACCTTGGTATTGTTTTCAAATGTTATCGTGCCCTTATTGTATTCACGACAACCGGGCTGCAAAAAGAAGGGGACGTTCTCAAGCGCGAGCATAAAACGCTCTAGCATCTCTCGAGACGTATCGCCCTTATTCGCAAGGATAGCAATTGTCTTCTCTGAATTGAATAGCGCATACCAAAGAAGATAGCCAATCGTCGTCACTGATTTACCTGATTGACGGCAAGCCAGAGTGATCGAGAAACGATTTTCATTGTAATGCTCAATGAGATCTCTTTGGTAATCGTACATCGTGAAGTCTACCAAACCATCATCAATATTGATGATCTTCATATAGTTCTCGATGAAATACACGGGATCTTCCATGCACTTTTTGTACTCTTTAAGAAGGTCAGGAGTCCATTCTGTTTGTACTCCCACCATCTTAATATTTGTATGTCCACGATAAGAGCGTTGCTCTAGTTCACCTTGGAAGTTCATTGTGCTAACATCTTCTGTAGTTCAGTCGTAGTCAAGACCAGGTTATTATTGACTGTCGTTGGGTCCTTATTGTCCCGAGGTGCGCGAATTTCCTGTGACGTTTTCTTGATGTCCAGGAGATCTTTGTTCGCGTCGACTGCGTTCTTCAGCAGCGTGCCCAGGACCTCATACGCGCGAGGCGACTCCGATTGTGATGCAACTGAGCTCAATTCCCCAGCGGCTTGCATCCCTGTGTCGATTATTTCTTTGATATTATTACGCGCAAAGTCGTAATCATCTTCAATTTCTGCGTTTTCAGTAGAAACAGTCTTTTCAACGAGTGTTGAAACAGCCGGTTCCACTGAAATTTCATCTGGCATGATATCTAGCATTTTAGTGGCGTTTTCGTTAAATCCCATAATTACCTCAATAATTGATTACATCGTCAGGCGTCTTGAAGTTCGCTTTCCGCATGATGGTTTTAAATCGAACATCAAACTCACCATCCTTGTAGTCAATGACCACGGGAAGATTAAGGTCCGATTGCATGTCTTTTAGTACTGCTTGGGCATCAGCATGTTGTTTGATCTTTTTACCCTTTGCCTTCTGTATTTTCTTGAATAGGCGTTGTATCTCTGCTACCTTGATCTCTGGTTTGTTGCGACCGTCGTTCATTCGATCAGCAAAGTGTCTAGTAAACCCCACGTCGATATCAAACTTCTTCAACAACCGATCGCCGAACTTCTCAAGCTCAGTCATTTGTTTTTGAGTGACTTCCTCGTTGAATTGTTTAAATCTTATCATGGATTATCATTCCCACTCTCTGTACTGTAAACCAATCCATCGCTGTACTCTGTGTCCACTTCAACATAATCCCACGTCGAGTTAGCAGAGATTGACTGATATGGAATAGTCAGCGAAGCGTTCGATGTTGGAGCACCGTTAGCATACTGACCAGGCGTAAGCACGTGACGGAATACGCGCGCGGAGCCATCTGTGTCGTTGATATCCTCTGGAACGTGAAAGTCGATCTGTGTGCGTTTGATGAGTCCGCTGCGTCTGATCGGCGCATACAAGAAGCCCTTCATAATGAAATTGAGCGACCAGATCATGATCCGACGCGACTCAAAATCTCCTTCGTAAGCATCGTCATTCGTCACGGACTCGAGCACGGTTGAGACATCCATCGTCAAACTCATCTCAGGGATCAGGCGCATCTGCGTCGTCCAATCGGGTGAGAAGTATGGGATGATCTGTTCAACGAGCGCATCTCCGTCAATCGCGTTGGACGTCATAATCGATGCCGTGTAATTGAAATTCCATGGCTCTGGTTTGAACTGCGTCTTGATATGATTTACGTCTGTTGTCACGATATGATAGTTCTGTCCAAAGGCTGTTCGACGCACTGGATCGTAGAACATGCCGACACGCTCAAAGCTAATGCGAGGCAACGAGACAGCAACCTCCTGATCGAGCCCAGGATCCTGCGCGGCGCGGATGAGGTACTTTTCCTTCGGTCCATAGGCGACTGGCGCCTTGATCGATTGGATTCGATTGCCGTTGTTGTCATTCCGTTCGACAGTCAGATTATTCAAGAGAGTACCCAGGACAATAGTATATTTGCGAAGCAATCCGTGGTAGAAGTAAGTTCCGAACATTTCTTTAACTTTCGTTCATTTTATGCTTGACAACCCTTGAAAACTCTGTTACAATGATATTGTCATTTGGTGATAAATGTTTATTGATTTTATCAATCAATGGATGATCCTTAGTATGTTGTGTCCCCATAAGGATTAACCTCACTGAAGTCAATAATAGCAGAAGCATTGGTTTCAAAGTAAGCGTTATTCGCTTGTCGATCAACATCCTCAACTTGGTGTTCAATGAGGATGAACCCACCTGTGAGTTCATCCAATAGACCGTCACCGGTCTCTAGTAGCAATTGATTGAATCCTGTATCCAATGAGTACTCAGTCTCAATAGCATCAATGACAGTATTGCCTGTGTCGATACGTTCACTGCTGTACTCGAATAATTCGACTGTCAGGTCATACGTCTGCAATGATCCCATCTGATAGAAGACGGACTCGTGCTCAACGAACTTGATCTCATACATCTTCGAATTGAGAGGGAAGTAAATCAAATCCCCTTCAAGCGGTCGGGTTGACGTAATGCTGTAATTGTTCCCGTTGCCATCCTCGAGCATTAGCATGTCTTGGACGCCAGTTGCGCTTGTGTTTGCTGACTCTAGGAGATAATTGTATCCTACCTCTGTGAGGAGTTTCTCTGTTGCTATTTGGCTCCAGCGTTTTCGCGCGACCGTGAGGGTCATTTGATCTCTGATCTCGAGACCGAATTTCGAAAGGAAGTCGCCTTCGCCACCAAATCCATCTACGTTCTTTATGTACATCTCAACTTCAGCAGCGACGGAGAACTGGGATAGAGCGTCCTCACCATAAAGGTTGTCCTTTGCAATCACGGTACGAGGCAAGTACCGAACATCATAGCCGTAGTTCTTGATTGCTTCGATTGACAGATCCTCAACGAGTTTCTGTTGACCGACGCATGTATAGTTGGTGAAATACTTGTTTGTGCTCATCGGTTACTTCTTCGTCAATGTAAAGTGGTCTTCTTTGCCCCATGCTGAACTTTTAGCCTTCACGTCTGAAGTATAACCAAATTCTTTAGCATGTTTCTTAACCATTCGTTGGTATAGTTTTGTTCTACTGGCGCCTTCGCCTTTATCCGCAGAAAATATTATGTGTTTAGGTTTCACTTTCTTTGACGCCTGTTTCAGGAATTCAATGACTGTGGCGAAGATAACTATCTCATTCCCGCCTCCGGTTTTGTGCCAAGAAAGATCAACTTTGAAGAAAAATTCCCAAGTGCCGCCGCCGATATCTTGAAACTTCAAAAACAGATTTTTGCCATTTACGTCAACATCAGCAGCATATCCAGACGGAGTTTTGTCCAATTTGAAAGGAAGTGGTTTGTTGAATAGCTCATTGAGTTCTTTGAATCTGAGCATACTTAGCCTGTCATGTCAGCGACGGGAAGGCTGTAATTCATGATCATGTCTTGTTCCATCTTCTCAATCTCTGCTAAGGCATCGTTGAGGATTCTGACTCCATCGAACGTGATGCCACCTGGGAGCTGAACACCTGAGAATTTGGTGATGTTCTCACCCCATTGGCGCTTGAACAGAGCGGTCATGTATTTCTGAAGCCATGGATCTGCCCAAACGTCTGGATATGTTTCAGGGTTGACCACCTGGTATGCGTCGATAATTATGTAGTCGCCCAGCAGCACGTCTGTGTTCCAATCCATCTCGATGTACAGTCGGTTCATGTGACGATTGAATCTGATCGGTTTGTGACCAACGAAGATCTCTTCTATCGTCTCGATATGTCTCATTGCGTTCACGTAAGGAACATATGTGCTAGAACTGAAATCCCACAGATCGTTGAGATGGACCTGATAGCGGATATTGAACAGATTGGATAGATTCAAAGCATCGCCCACGTCGAACACGCGTCTCACTCCCTGGATATCGTCGCTCAAGGTCAGATATTCGTTGTTCTTGTCTGTTTGCGTGACAACGTGCTTGGCGTAGTTCTGGAAGGTACCGTCAAAGTGGAAATCGCGGTAATACTGTAGCGCGTCGTCAATTCGATCTTCCAATTGCTCGTCGTCTACATCGATGCAAGAGATTGGCTGGCCTAGGCGACGCAGACAATATTGCTTCAGCTCTTCCCTGGTTGTTGGCTTCGCCATTTCAAATCCTTCTGTCGTTTACCTCATATTTATAAAAAACTTGACAATGCATGAGATATGTGTTACTCTAAGGTATGATGAAAGATGACACAAGCAGGCTAATATCTACAACTCATATCCCAGGGCATCAACGCTCGCTTGGAGATATAGACAGCGCTCTTTGGTTTTACATTCGTAGCCGTGTGCGACCACCTTCTTTTTACCGCTCAACCACCCGATTAATCGTGGAGGAATTAACAAATGCTTGACGTAGGCAATATTCGTGACAGAATGACAATGCCGATCGCTGACTATATGACTGAAGATCTTCGCAAGGTCATGCATCATAGAATGGGGGTACATCGAGCAAAGATGGCATATTTTCAACGGCGTGAGATGCAAACGATGATAACCTTGGAAGCAATGTCCCAAAGTCACAAAGAAGAACGCAAAACGCTATATGAAGATATGGCAAGCAACATGTTCTGGCAATTCATGTTTATAGTAATTGTCTTGGGAGTATTGTCATGAGAGGCGAAACCGTGAAATCATCTATTTTAAACAGAGGCGAAATTGACGTCTGGGTGGACCTCTATTCCATACCACAGACAAGAAAAATGAGAACTATGCTGCGAGAAAGAATTGAACCCGTAATGTGGTTACTCCGAAGTGATATCTGGGAACGTGCGGGAGATCGCAATCGCAAGGAAAAACGGGCAGATAAAATTCTAGTGCTAAGGGGCATCGCTGCCATGATCGTCGCGGGCATTCTCGTTTATGGTATGTATAGGTATCTCTTCGGATGATGGACATAGCAATACAAATCCACAGAATGTATTTGGGTCAGAAAGTGAATGATTTAGTCGCTGGTCGAGCAAGGAAATCATTACAACCTCTTGAGGTTCATCAAGAAGGTTTCGTTGGAGTTTATGAAATGATCCAAAACGAGATGTCGAGGTTGGCAATTGAAAAGAGGAAACGCTTAAGGCTCATTTTGAACATCTCCGCGCGTGTGTTAGCGATCACGATGTTACTATTGTGGATCGCCATGTTGGGATTCCTGTCGCCATTGAGTCAAGTAACGCCCCTTCTTATACCCTTCATACTTTTCTTTGGATTGCTCTCGGCGGCAGATGCCTGTATGGACATCGGCATCAGCAAACGAATTATTTTCTTTTTTATGAAGAAATGTGTTGACATCTGACCAAAAATGTGTTATTCTATAATTACACAATGAGGAAGAGGAATACAAGATGTCGAAGTCAAAAGGTTTTAAGGGAATGTTTCTCCGGGGCGATATCGTCAAGGCGTACGATTTCCAACCAATGGAAGGTCGCGCGGACAAGTTCGTGATCGGCAAAGTTGTTGGTGTTGAACAGTCGCAAGAGGGCTGGATGGGTTATCTCATCGAAGTCATCGAAGATTCGTTGTTCCCGGAAGGTGGACGCGACGAGATCCTCGCGCCGTTTCGTGTCGGATTCATGGAGTACGATGAGCGTATCACCATGGTCAAAGCCGCGCGACCGGGTTCAGCAGCATATCGGAGATACGCGCGACCGGAATGAAAAATGATTGAGCAAGTAAACGGCAAACTCATGAAGATTGTTCCGGAAGGGCGGCGCCATGCAATCATGCAGATATTGGCCGAGCGTGGACCGAAAACTGCGAATTATCTATACCTAAAGACCGTGCCAGGTGTATTGGCGATGGAACAGGAAGAGCGGAAACGCTCGATGGGCACGTCAAATTGGGATTTTCTCGAGACGATGATTGACGATAGCGTGCTCCATCGTACTCCGTACCGGAACCGCGCCGGACAACCCGTGACTCGAACCTACAAGAATAGAAATGTCGTTCACCGGTTGATCGGACTGTCTCGATACGGTATGTCAATTCTCAAGCGGCTCGATGAAGGCAACGAGGTCGTTTTCCATCTCATGAAAAAGGATAAAATTAAATGAACCATCCAAAACTCGGTCGATTGATGATGTCTATCGCTAGCGCGGGCGACATCTCGGATGATGTGTATTTCAACAGCCTGTGTCGCGTGGGCGAGGTTTTGACCACACTGGGTCTGCCCTTCTACGAGACAAAGTTCAGCGAGATGAAGGCTGATGACCAGGAATTCGCGAAGGAATTCGTCCGGAACAACGTGGCGCTTGTCAGAGCGAAGTGTTACTGATGAAGAGGATCCACGCCATTGTAATCCTTGCCATTGCCATACTTTCTTGTGTGGCGTTCGTGGCGTGGAATACAGGCTCGGCTTATGCCTTATGGGGCATGCTAGGTCTATTGGTGCTAGCTGGCAACAATGACGCCAGCAGTGGTGACAAAAAGTAAGATGCCGATCCACCATTCGGTCCATGAATGAAATCCAAAGGGTTTGGGCGGGATTAGATCCTTAGCCCAAAACTTCTTGTATTCCAGGACCCAGATCTGTACGCTGCCGATCCAGAGTACGATTGGAATCACTGCAGCCCAGGAATGATAGAAATAGAGGGCAATCGCTGATGGAAGAAAGTAACTCATTCGCATATAGAGCCCTACAAGATCACGTCTATAGGACGATTTCTCTTCAAAGAATAGGTCCCGGATCCGGGCTCCCCACTCGTCATCAGGCTTATGAGTTCGGCCCAAGTCCATCTGACGTCCCCAACCTGGCGTCTGTGCTGCGAGGAATAGTACCGCCCCCAATAACAAAAAGTACCATTTTTCTGGTCCGAAAGCACATAGCAAAGCTAACGCCAATACCACGGTGGTTGCCAGTAGACGCTCAATTCTACGTGAATTATAAGACCACCACTCGGGCATCGAGCCTCCACGAAATGACCATGTCCATATAAGCTGTGCTGCGAAGAACAGAGCTAACGCGAGTAAGAGCAATTCTGTCATAGGTTTAATCCTTTTCTGCCGTCGAATTCCTGATTGGCGTGTGGTCCAATTTTGTTGACGTAATGTAGAAAGCATTGGGTCTGCCAATCATCGTCGCGTGGTGGCTCAAATTTGTCACGCCAATGAGGCACGATCATTCCATGATACATCAAAGCATCACCTGGATCTAGCACAGCGGGTCCTCGCTCTGCGATATTGTCTGGATTCGCATACCACAACGGCCATCTGAAATCGTCTCCGCTCTGGCCCAAATTGATTGAGATGCTAATCTCACACGCTGGGCGATCTGTGTGATATTCCAAAACTTCGCCAGGTTGATAGACACGCGCATATGAGTATGTTGGCAACAACGGCTGTCCGTTGATCTCTTCCATGATCTCTTGAACGGGTGGCATCAATCTTTCAACTTCTTTTAACGAATAAATTGCCTTTGAAAGAGGACATTGGGAATCATTTACCTTATTCTTACTCTCCAACAAGGCATCGGTTACTATTTCACATAGTTTAGGATCAAGCAATCCTCTAATAATGATGTATTTCTTTGTTTGGAAAAAATGTGTAGCTACTGAACTGTCTAAATTCATGATGTAATCACCTCCATTTTGGACCTCTAAACCAAACAACTAATGTCTTTCGAATACCTCTCGTTACAGGTAGAACCCTGTGAAACGTAAAGGAAGGAAACATTACTACATTACCTAGACCCTTTGCATCAGGGATCTCCAGGGTTTTGCTTTCCAGATGGTCTTGTTTATTGTCTATGTATGAGGTATTATCCAGACCGG
>ENA-OREN01002091-OREN01002091.1-marine-metagenome-genome-assembly--contig:-NODE-2091-length-21317-cov-4.333475_pt1 | contig 21317 bp, 18 predicted proteins | sample MGYA00248624_ERZ508555 | MGnify/ENA primary metagenome ERZ508555 (study PRJEB26222, sample SAMN06267773) | marine metagenome | isolation source: Saanich Inlet, British Columbia, Canada | place...
ATTTTTTAAAAAAATACAAGCATTTTCATCTGGTTGATTATCATTAAAATTTATAGCTGTGGTCCCATCGTTTTCTAATACTAAAGCGCTATCAATTAAATTACCAAGCAAAGATTCTTCAAAGATATGTTTTGTAAAAGGCTTATATGAAGTTAGTTTAAATTCCTTAAATTGAACTGTTTGATCATTCTTAATTTCGATAAAGTTGTTATAACCTTTATTTATTAGATTTTTTTTTAAAAAGTTTGGCGCCTCATTTAATATTATTAAAGGTATATCTTTTGGAAAATTAAAATACCTATCATCATAATGATCTGGATGAATATGGCTGACATAAATGCCATCAACATTTTGAAGATCTTGAATTTTAGTTTTTAATGGAGGATAATGATACCAAGCGCTTTCAAATACACCATCCATAATCCATGGATCACATAAAATTTTAGTCCCTTCTGATCCTCGAAATATACCACCAGCATTACCAATAAATTTAAATTCCATAATCGAATTGTTTACTCATTAATACAATTGATTTCACTGGTTCATTTTGACCTATTCCCAAATTATAAAACGGAGTATCGTCTACTCTTAAGTTCATATATCAAACTTTAAACTACTATATGAATTAAATTTTTTATCTATTCCAGCTGTTATAATTGTTTTATTTTTTAAATTAAATAAATTCATTTTTCAAAAGACCTAAAAGATAATTTTTGTAATTTTTATTTTTAATCTTATTTGCTAATTTTTTAAATTCATTTTTATTTAACCACCCATTTCTATAAGAAATTTCCTCTGGACAAGATATTTTAAAACCTTGTCTTCTCTCTATGGTTCTAACAAATTGTCCTGCATCTATTAAAGAATCAAAAGTTCCAGTATCAAGCCACGCTATTCCTCTGCCAAAAACATCATGCTCCAATTTATTTTTTTTCAAATAATATTGATTTATAGATGAAATTTCGAGCTCACCCCTTTTAGAAGGTTTAATTTTTTTTGCTATATTAGATACTTGACTATCATAAAAATATAAACCTGTGATAGCAAAGTTAGATCTTGGTTTTAGGGGTTTTTCAACAATAGAAACAATTTTGTTTTTTTTGTTTATATTTGCTACACCGAAATTTTCAGAGTTTTCAACTGGATATAGAAAAATAAATGAGCCACATTTAAATTTCTTGGCTCGACTTAAAATACTTTTTAGTTCATTTCCATAAAATATATTATCACCTAAAATAAGTGCACATTTTGATTTATTTAAAAACTCTTCCCCAATTATAAAAGCCTCTGCAATTCCTCTTGGTTTTTCTTGGATTGCATAAGATAATTTAATGCCCAATGCATTACCATCATTAAGTAATTTTTTGTAATTTGGTAAATTTTCTTTATCAGAAATAATTAAAATATCTTTAATACCTGCTAACATTAAAGTACTAAGAGGATAATAAATTAATGGTTTATCATAAATTGGAAGTAAATGTTTAGATATAGTTTTTGTCAAAGGATACAATCTTGAACCTTGTCCTCCTGCTAGAATAATACCTTTCATTTTTCTTCCCATCCAATACCAAAAAAATATTTAGAATTTTTTTTTCTAATATTAGGATTTTGTTTTAATATATTTATAATTTTATTTGTATAACCAAAAATTTTTTCTTTTGCTAGTTTATTCACTATAAATCTTATAACTTTTAAATCCTCACTATAATCTAATGTATATCTAAAATTTGACCAATTATATTTATTTTTGTATTGATCAATTTTAAAATAATTTTTTTTTTGCTTCCAAAAAAAAAATGTTACATGCTCTCTATAAAATTTATTTTTACACAATATAAAAGCTTTTTCTAAAGCTTTATATGAAAAAATTTCAATATCACTACCGTCAGGCCACATAGGCTTTTTTATTGGGACTGTATTTGTTAGATAATCCAGTTTTTTTTTCAGAAAAGTGTCTATCATTTTATCAATAATTTTAGGATCTACTAGAGGACAATCTGAAGTAATACGAATAATAATATTAACTTTAAATTTTTTAGAACAAAAATAATATCTAGATAGAACATCATTTTCAGATCCTCTAAAAAATAATATTTTTTTTTTTTTTAAATGTTTTTCAATTTTATCATCAATTTTATTTTTTGTTGTTGCTATTATTATTTTATTAATTTTTTTGGATTTACTAATTCTCTCTACAATGTAGTCTAAAACTGTTTCTTTGTGATTTATTTTTTTTAATATTTTATTTGGAAATCTTTTAGATCCTAATCTACCTTGAATTATGGCTGCAATCATTTAGTTAATCTTTTAAATGAATCTGATCTAATTGATGTTTTTAATAATTTTTTAATATTATTTTTTTTTATAGCTAAAGATATTAATTTAAATACTTCATCTACATTTTCTAAATACTCTTCTATAATTTCTTTAGTATGAGCATTTGAAACATATACGCTTGTAGATGCTAAATATCCTCTATGTAACATTTCTTGAATAAATAAAGTAATTATTTCTTGGTTTTTTTCTCTATAATTAAATCTCATTGTTACTAAAGGCTCAAAGTTACTGATCGAAATATCTAATTCATATTTTTGTGATAAGTTTTTCCAACCATTTGATATTAATTTACCAATTTTAATTAAATTTTTCCAAACCTTATCTCTTGTAATTATTTCAACAGTTTTTAATCCTGCTGCAAGACCAACTCTTTCTGTCCACATTGTTGAGCTAATAAAAGTATTTGTTGCACTATTCATAATATTTTTTTTTCCTACAACAGCTGAAATTGCAAAACCTCCTCCTAACGCTTTTCCATATACAACTATATCAGGTTTAAAATTATTTATTTTATATACTCCTCCATTCGTAACTCTCCACCCTGAAGTTATTTCATCAGAAATAATTATAAGATTATTTTTTTTTGCTATCGACATTATTTTTTTTAAAAATTTTTTATCTGGATAATCATATCTTGCGCCTTCAATACAAATTATTCCACAATCTTTATTGTTTGCATAAACTCTTTCAAAATCTTCAATATCATCATATTTAAAAGGTATTACTGTATTTGCCAAACCGGGAGGAACTCCCTCTGGTTCAAGTCCAGGCAATAAATGATTATCCAAAGATCCTGGAGATTTAATATTTGCAGCTAGATACCAATCATTCCATCCATGATATCCTGAGAATAATACCTTAACTTTTCCTGTATAAGCTCTTGCAATTCGTACTGCTATTGCCATCGCCTCTCCTCCAGTTTTAGCAAACTTAACTCCACCTGCAAATGGATTAAGTTCTAATAATTTTTCAGCAAAAGAAACTTCTTCTAACGAATTTAATGTACAGTTTATTCCACCTTTGATTATGGAATTTACATAATCGTTTAACTCATCATTTGCATAACCTAATATTGAACTTCCAATGCCCATTTGAGCCATATCAATATATTTTTTATTATTCAGTGCTATTACATTTACACCTGAACAACTTTTAAAATAAGTTGGCCATATATCAGGAGCATATCTATCTGGTCTTTTAGAAAGAAGACCGTTTCCCCCAGGAATTATTTTCTCAGCCTTTTTCCATAATTTATTAGTTTTTTTTAATTTCATAACCATAAATGATAATAACATTTTACTTTATCAATTTTAAAAAAACATCTATCATAAAGTTTTTGTGCTTGATGGTTCCTTCCCTGTGTGACAACATAAAGTTTTTTTATTCCTTTTAAAAATAAGAAATTTTCAACTCCTTTAATTAATTTCAGGCCATACTGATTTTTACTTTTAATTACACTTACTAAACCAATTGTTGCACTATTATTACTTCTTTCTTTTAATGTACAAAAACCAATTATTTTATTTTTTTCTTTCATTAACAAAGTATAATCATCAAATTGTCCTTTAACCGATCGTTCAATCCAATTTTTATAGAATTCTAAAATTTTTTTTTTGTCAAAATTATTATCAGTATAATATCTGGTAAAATTAAACCTGCTTGCAAATTTTTTTTTCAATATTGAAATATCTTTTTTTTTAGCTACTGATAATAAATATTTTTTACTTTCAATATTTAACTTAATTTTTTTCTTATACTGAATTCTTAGATCAACATATTTAAAATTATTTCTTTTTGCAGCATCTAAATTTTTTTCATCATTAATATCGCACTTATATTGTAATAACTTAATTTTCTTATCTTTTAATATTTTCAATTTCTTTTCGAAGTCTAAGGTATAAAGATTTTTTGATATTATTTGCGCAACATTGAAAGAAAAAAATTTTGTATCCCAATCAAGAAATTTTATCATTTTATTTTTTTGTATAAATTAATATAACAATAATTTTAAGATTTAATATCTTTAACAACTTTTTCATTGAAATGAAGAATCCTCTTTAATATATAATTTTTTTTTCATAAATAATTTTTTATAATGTTGGTTATTCTCAAGGAACCTTTTAAATCAATCAATTTTTTTGAATTATATGAAAGTTTTTTACGTATTTTTTTATCTTGAACAACTTTTCTTACAATTAAATTAAAATAATTTTTATCTTTTTTAAATACTTTGGTTCCTAATATGACACTTTTATTTTTAAGTAGTCTTTTTATATTCTCGTGTTGATGCTTATTTTGTGGTAAAGCTATTGTGGGTACGCCTAACGCACACGCCTCAAATAAAGTTAAACCTCCCGAACATATCGCCAAATCACATTTTAAAAATATGTCGTTATAATTTTTAGGTGAAACAAAAAAACTTATATTTTTATAAAATTTTTTTTTTATATGCTCATTTAAATCTTTAATTTTTTTATATGAAAAACTATTAATAATTATTTTGAATTTTATTTTTTTATCAAAAAAATCTAAATTATCTAAAAAAAATCTTAAAAAATTTCTTTTATCGTATCCTCCAAAAGATATAAAAACACTTTTGATTTTATTAAAAGATCTATTCTCTTTTATTTTTTTTACATTTAAAATCAAATATCTATATCCACAAAGTATATTTTTTTTTTTTTGAACATCAGAAAAAATTGCATTAATAACTAAATCACATTTATTTTTGCCTGGACCACAATCATCGAAAGAAATTATTTTACTTTTTTTTTTTAACTTATTAATAAATGAAATAGTTGTTTTTAATCTATCAATAATAACTAAATTTGGAGAGAATTTTAAAATATAATCAGACTCTAATTTTGAATTAAATATACTAATATATATTAATTTATATTTAAATCCGGAATTTTTAAGAATTTTTTCGCCAAAGGTATAACCTTGATCATTCCTTGTGAGAAATATAATTTCTTTTTTTTTTACAATGTTTTTACTTACTAAATTTTTAGCTAGGCTTAAGCATCTGTAAATATGTCCTGATCCAATTTCAGGTGCTGTACCACCATCACATCTAAATAAAATTTTTATCATGAATTATGAGGGTCTTCTGAAAATCTCAGTATTTTTCTCATTTTTTCTAACACCTAAAAATTTTTCTCCAAATATTTTTTTAATATTTTTTATTTGACTTACAATTTCCTTTAACATTTTTGGATCAGCAGATAATTTATGATCTGGTCCTTCATCTTCTCTTGAAAGAGTAAAGTGCTTTTCAATTATAGTGGATCCTGATGCGACTGAGTATTTTATAAGAGTATCAGTTAAAGAATGGTCTGAAAATCCTACCGGGCCAGGAAAAAAGCTTTTTAAATAATTTATAGTTGCTAAATTAGCTTCATCTTCTTTTAGTGGATAAGACGATACACAATGCATAATAGCTAATTCTGTTTCCTTTGTTCTATTTTTTGAAATTATATTTAAGGCTTCATCTAATTCACTTTTTGTGGTCATGCCCGTAGACATTATAACTGGTTTATTCGTTTGTTCTATTTTAGATATTAATTTTTTATTAACACTATCAAAACTAGCAATTTTATAAGCTGGGGTATTTAATTCCTCTAGTAAATAAATTGAATCATCATCAAAAGCAGTACTAAAAATTTTGAAGTTAATACTTTTTGCAAAATCAAATAACTCTTTATGATCTTTAAAAGATAATTCACATTTTTTTAAGATATCATAAACTGGATTATCCTTTGTTACTCTTTTTTCAGTAACATAAGTTTGTAATTTTGCAGTATCAGCTCCCGACTCTTTTGCTGCTTTAATTAGATCAATAGCTTTATTTAAGTCACCATTATGGTTAATACCTATTTCTGCAATAAGGAATACTGGATTCCCTTCTCCAATATATTGATCACCAAACTTTATGTTTTTTTTAAAAAATTTCTCATTACTTACCATGCTGTAAAACCTCCATCAATTACAAGCGTGTGACCGTTTATATAACTCGCTTTTTTAGATAACAAAAATAAAATTGGCCAAACAACTTCTATTGCTGACCCCATTCTATTATCCGGACATTTACTAGAATATCTTTTTTGAAAATCTTTGCCTTGCGGATTTTTCTCATTTAAAATACCGCCTGGTGCAACAGCATTTATTCTTATTTTAATACCATCATATTTAGAATTAGTTGCAAAATACTTTGTTATTTGAATAACACCTGCTTTTGTAGCTCCATAGATTTCCGAATTTCTTCTTTTACAATCTGTATATATTCTTGGATCAGGTGATACAATTCCATAATGTGATGCAACATTTACAATCGCACCAAATTTTTTCTTATTTTTTAGATATAATGAAAAAATTTTAATTAAATTTATAGTTCCCTTTAAATTAACATTTGTAACAAAGTCTATATCTTTTTCTGTTCTATTTTTCCAATTTGTAAAAATACTTACACCAGCATTATTAACTAAAAAATTAATTTTTTTAAATTTTTTTAATCCTAAATTAAAATTTATCTTGGTTTTTTTTTCATTAGAAATGTCAGTTTTCAGAAATAAAAATAAATCTGAGCTCCATTTTTTTTTTCTACTTAAAGACTGAATTTTATTAATTTCTATATCTAATCCTAACACTAAGCCACCTCTATCAATTATAGTTTCACATAGTAAGCTACCTATTTGACCATTTACTCCTGTAATTAAAAAGATTTTATTTTTAATTTCGTTATTAAACATCATATTTATTTATTTCATTTATTATCTTTTTTTGATTAGCCAAATTTAAGTTATAATACAAAGGTAGTCTAATTAATGTTTCACTAAAATTTTCTGAATTTATAAGTGTGATATTCTTTTTATATCTTTTTTTATAAAATTTAGATTTATTTAAAGGTAGATAATGTGAAGCAACCTGAATTTTTTTTTTCTGCATATATAAAACAAAATGCTTTAATTTTTTTTTTGATGGAAAAATTAGATAAAATAGATGGCTGGAGTGTGAACTTTGTTGAGATAAGTTGGGTAATTTAACATTGTTCTGCTTAGCCCACTCTGCTAATCCATAAAAATAGAAGTTCCATATTTTAGATCTCTTTATCTGAATTTTTTTAAAGTTTTTAATATTATTATACAAATTAAATGCTAAAATTTCTGACATTATGTAGCTAGATCCTTTATCTATCCATGAATACTTATTGACGTTTCCATTATGAAAATCTATACGGTTAGTTCCTTTTTCTATAATTAACTTGGCTCTTTTATAAAAATTTTTATTATTAATAACTAAAGCTCCTCCCTCGCCACATGCAATATTTTTTGTTTCATGAAAACTTAAAGTGCTCAAATCTCCAAAAGTACCCAATTCTTTACCTTTATATTTTCCAAATAAACCGTGAGCGTTATCTTCTATTACATACAATTTATATTTTTTTGCAATTTTCATAATCGAACTCATATCACATGCAAATCCACCATAATGAACAACAACAATTGCCTTAGTATTTTTGTTTATTAGTTTTTCAATTAAAGCTGGATTAATATTTAAGTCTAAACCAACATCACAAAATCTTATTTTTGCACCATGCATAAAAAAAGAAAGAGCTGTACTTACAAAGGTATATGATGGAACAATAATTTCATCACTTTTTTTTAAATTTAATAAAATAGCTGAGGCTTCTAAAGCATGAGTGCATGAAGTTGTTAATAATACTTTTGAATTTTTTTTTTTATAAAGTTTCTCTAAAAAATTTTCAACTTTATTTGTGTAAAATCCTCTACCTGAAGTTTTATTTGATAAATGTTTATCATTTAAATCAATAAAGAATCTATCAATTTTTAATGGTGTATTAAATGGAATTTTAAATGCCTTATTTTTTTTCATCTTTTAAAATACCTAAACGTTGTAACTTATATTTTTTGTTTAAAATCATTTTACACCAGTTTTGATTTTTCAAATACCACAATATAGTATTTTCTAATCCATCATCAAATTTAATCAAAGGTTTCCATTTTAAATTTTTGAAAATTTTTTTATTATTTATTGAATATCTAAAATCGTGAGCTGGTCTATCTTTAACATGCGAGATTAATGAGGTATATGTGAAACTTTTAATTGGCCTTATTTTATCAAGATAAACGCAAATCTTTTTAACTACATCAATATTTTTCAATTCACTAGAGCCACCAATGTTATAATTTTCACCTATTTTTCCTCTCGTAGAAATAGTTTTTAATGCTCTAACATGATCCTCAACATATATCCAATCTCTAATCTGCTCTCCACTTCCATAAATTGGTAATTTTTTTTTTAAAAGTGCATTTTGAATTATCAGTGGAATTAATTTTTCTGGGAACTGGAATGGACCATAATTATTCGAACAATTAGTTACTATTGCTGGAAAATTATAAGTCTTATACCATGCTCTTACTAAATGATCTGCGCTTGCTTTACTTGCGGAGTATGGTGAGTTTGGTCTATATGGACTAGTTTCCTCAAAAAATCCTTTTTTTCCTAAAGATCCATAAACTTCGTCTGTAGAAACTTGTATAAATTTAAATTTTTTTTTTTTTGGTAATCTTAAAAAATATTTATAGCTTTCATTTAAAAGATTTAATGTTCCATTTATATTAGTATTTATAAAAATATTGGGGTTATCAATAGACCTATCTACATGAGTTTCAGCAGCTAAGTTTATTACAATATCAGGTTTAAAACTTTTTAGAGCTTTATTGATTTTTTTTCTATTACCTATATCAGCTCTTAAAAATTTATAATTAATTTTTTTATCTACCTCTCTCAATGTGGTTAAATCACCCGAATAAGTTAGTTTATCGCAATTTAAAACTTTATGACCGCTACTAACTAAATTTCTCACCAAAGCAGAGCCTATAAATCCAGCACCTCCTGTAATTAAATATTTTTTTTTCATTAATATTAAATATTATAACCAGGAATTTAAGATTTTTTAGTAAAATATGAGAATTCTAACCAGGCCAATTTCAAAAAAAAAACGAAATATCATTATTAAATTTATTTTGTCTCAATGTTTATTTTTCATTTTTAATAGACGCGATTTATAGTTATAATATTATATAAATTTTTTGTAAAAATAACAGAATAAAAAGATAATAAATATTTAAATGAAAGAATTGAAAGTTTTATTTGGTGACTTAAGACATTATACAATAGGTGTTCATTCATCTTTTGTGCCTGTGGGTATAGGATATATAGCAACGTATCTAGAAAAAATAATTCCAGATATTAAATTTAAATTTAAATTTGTTGTGCATCCAGATGAAGCATTAAATTTAATTGATGAATGGAAGCCGGATATTCTTGGTTTATCAAATTACATTTGGAATTCTAATTTATCATACAGAGTATGTGAGTACGCAAAACAAAAAAATAAAAATATTTTAAGTGTATTAGGTGGTCCAGAATTCCCTAGTGGAACTGGAGCTTCTTTTTTTTCAAAAACAATTAAAGATGATTGTTTTGAATACTTGCGGGAAAAAGATTGCATAGATTATTACTGTTTTAGTGATGGGGAAACATCTTTTGCCAGCGTTGTCCAAGAATACATAAATTTCAATTTTAATTGTATTTCACTTAGAAAAAATAATGTTGAAGTCAAAGGTTCTATGAGTTTAACACAAGATAAAACAAAACTCTTAATCGGAGCGCCAATTTTAAGATTAGGTTTAAATAATAAAGTTGATGGAAGAGACTGTATACCTTCTCCATACTTAAAAGGTTATTTAGATAAATTTTTAAATGGTAAATTTATACCATCTTTTGAGACTGCTAGAGGTTGCCCTTTTTTTTGTACATTCTGCGACCAAGGACTTGATATGACTAAAATTGTAAGCTTCAGTACTAAGAGAATGAGTGAAGAACTAGATTATGTTTGCGAAAGAGTGATTAAGGTTCCTGGTAGTAGAACTATATCTCTTCATGACTCCAATTGGGGAATGTACAAAAAAGATGTTGATTTAAGTGACCATATTTTAAAACTAATAGATAAATTTAATTGGCCAACATTTATACAAATATCAACCCCAAAGAATAAAAGACAACAAATATTAGAAATAGATGAAAAATTAAAAAATAGAGTTGGAATTAATTTGGCACAACAATCAATGAATCTTGATACATTAAAGTTAATTAAAAGAGAAAATTTTGGAAATGATGAATATGTTCGTTTTGTAAAAGAGTTAGAAAAAAGAGGCAAAAACGTTGGATGCGAATTAATAATACCACTACCTAATGAAACTAAAAAAACCTATTTTGAGAGTACAAAAATATTATTAGATTGTGGAGTAAATATAGGAACCTATACCCTCATGTTGTTACAAGGTGCTGAATTAGGCAGAAAAGATATGATGGAAAAATACGAAATGAAATCGAAGTGGAGAGTAATACCAAGAGGTTTTGGAACGTATAGAGGTGAAAAAACTTTTGAAGTAGAACGAGTATGTGTTGAGAATAATACGATGCCTTATGAGGACTATTTAGAGTGCAGAAAATTTAGTTTTTTAGTAAGTTTATATTCAAATCCTGTTTTTTCACCCATAAGAAAGCTATTAGAAAAAGATTTAAAAATCTCTTACTACGATTTTATAGAGCTAATATACAATTCTTTAACAGAAAAAATAAAAGATAAAAATGTTAAAGAAAAAGATTTACCAAACGGTATTATAAAAAGCTATTTAGAGTTTGCAAAAGAATCGCAAGATGAATTATTTGAGACAAAAAAAGATCTTTTTGAATTTTATTCAATAGAAGAGAATTATAATAAATTAGTTAGTGCTGAACTTGGAGATAACTTATTACGAAAATACTCAGCCAAAACATTGGCAGGCTCATTAGAACAAGTAATTGATTTCTCAATAAATATACTTTTAAAACTTATTGAGAAAAAACAAAAAGCTGACTCCGAAAATAACATAATTATAAATTCAACAAGGTTATGGTTAAAAAATTTGTATATTCTTAATGATATTTTTGATTGGGATAAGGCAAAATCTAAAGAAACTATAATTTCATTAGATTATGACATTCCAAATTGGTTCAATTCACATACCAAAAGTATCCATAACTTCAAAAGAAAAACCAATATTAAAATGGAACATAATGAAAAAAATGAAAAACTAAAAAACGAAATAATTACCTTATTTGGAAATAAAGACAAAAATTTTGCTTTAGGAAGATATTTTCATAAAATGCAAACTAATGTTGATGACTTGATGAAATCAAGTATTAAGGTTAATTTAAATTAACAATTAACTTAATATGAAAGTCAATTTTATTTTTACTTTTATTTAAACAGTTTAAAAAAATTTTTGTAACTGGTTTTTTATGTCTGCTATATATGCAATAAAAGCATTAAAACCATTGGAAACTGCATAAATTGCTAATAGAAGCTTAATCCCTAGTAGGTAAATAATTTATATATATAGTTATTTTTTCTTTAAACTAATAAGTCTGCTTTCAATAAAATTTATATTAATATCATCATATCTATTATTAAAAATATTTGAATAATAATTCTTTTTATCTAAAACAAAATCTTTATCAAATTCTGGAAATTTTCTGTTAAAAACATCTTGTTTTTTTGGATTATAAAATAACTTCTTTATAATTTTTTTAATATAATTTTTAAATTTTATTGTTGATAATCTTTTTTCATAATAAAAATTACTTTCACTAATTAATTTCTTTCTTAAATTAATCCATTGCGAAATAATAACTTCATATGCATGACTATCATAGATATTATTTAATGATTTTTCTAATTCTTGTGATTTTTTAATTCTTAAATTTTTATCTTGCTTTTTATATTCTCCACTTAAAATATAATCTAGCACTTCTTCTTTTGTTTCTATCTTAACACCTAAATTATTTGGAATATCATAATGGTCTCTTTTTTTAAAAGATATAGGAACAAATGATATAAGGGGTTTTTCCATTATAAAAGACTTAATAGCACTGGTACACCCATGTTGAATAATTACTTCGGCATCACTTATACTATCTTTTAGTGTTCCTTTATTAATCAAAAATACATTGTCATTAATTTTTCCTAGAAGTTTTAACCAATCTTCATGTATTTCATTTGGGTGAGGTCTAATGACAATATCTATATCCTTATCTTTCAGCTTATCTGATAAATATCTTATTAATTTAACGAATTCATAACCTAACTGTATTGATTTAACTTCATTTTCATATTCATACTGTTCTAAAAATGGAGCAACAGTTGAATCATTACCAATTAATTGTTGTTCTATTCTGTCTGGAAAATTTTTTAAGGCAAGGACGCAACCTATATTTGAGGCAAAAAGTATATATTTTTTTTTAATATTATTTTTTTGTTTATATTTACCAATTTGATTTTTAATAAAGTATGGTTTGCACATATCTACCCTTGGACAACCACTATTAATAAATTTGTTTTTTATATTTGGAAATTTGTTAACAAAAAAATCAAAGTCCTTTGGTCCCCAGCAAAAAAAATTGTCAATATATTTTAGCGATTCACCTTTGCTAAATCTTAGTTTATAAAATATTTCAAAATCATCAAAAATAATACCTGTTTCCTCATCCATTGCAGTTATAATAAAACCTAATTCTTTAAGTTTTTTATAGATTTTGATTTCATTAGGAGAAGAATTTGCATCTTTTCTATGAATTATTCCAGGTTTGAATTTTTTTGATAATGAATCAAATACTATTTGATTTCTATGTGCCAAATAAACATCAAACCCTTTATGCGCTGCTTCAAGAGCCAAAAAAAATCTACTCTCAAAATCTCTTTTAAATACTTCTACTTCTATATAAAGATTATAGCTCATATTATATTTTTATTTATTTTTTTCTAATAAGAAGCTACCTATAACTAATACTTCAATATTAGTATTCTTAAATGATTCTAAAGCCTGCTTTGGATTGTTTACAATTGGCTGACCCTTTACATTAAAACTCGTATTAAGAAGAACTGGACAGTTAGTTAATTTGTAAAATTCACTTATTAGCTTATAAAAATTAGAATTATTTTTCTTTGACACAGTTTGAACTCTGCAACTATCATCAACATGAACAACTGCAGAAATTTTATTATTATATTTTTCTTTAACTTGGCATGCAATTAGCATATGTGGTGATTTTTGATCTATATTAAAATATTTTTTATATTTTTCCTCTAATACAGCTGGTGCAAAAGGTCTAAAATATTCTCTAAACTTAACTTTACTATTTATATAATCACGCATTTCAGAAGGATAAGGTTTGCATAAAATTGACCTATTACCAAGTGCTCTCGGTCCAAACTCAGCTGCTCCTTGAAACCATGCTATAATTTTACCATTATTTATTAATTTAGCTGTTTTAAGGTATATATTTTTTGGTTTAGAATACTTTAAATTAGTTTTTTTAATTTCTAATTCAATATCGTTGTCATTAAATCTTGAACCTAGATAATGATTATATCGTTTTGATACTTTTAATGAATTATTTCTAGAATTTTTTGCCATGGCTAAATATACTGACCCTAGGGCAACTCCTGAATCTCCAGAAGCTGGTTGAACAAATATTTCTTTAAAAATTTTTTCATTTACGATTTTTCCATTAAGAGAACAGTTTAATCCTACACCTCCAGCTATACATAAATAATCAAATTTATATTTTTGCTTTGCATATTTTAATTTTTTTAAAACAATTTCTTCTAATCTTAGTTGTAATGCTGCTGCAATATTTTTATGATGGTTCTCAATTTTTTGATGTTTCAACCTTGGCTTTCCAAATAAATCTATAAATTTATTACTTATCCATGTATCTCTTTTTAAGTGATAAGCTATCCATTTTTTATTAATTTCATAGTTGAATTCTGAACGATCCAAAATAATGTCTCTAAAAATTTCAATATACTTTTTATTAGAACTAGGAATGGTCTCATAAGGATCGCCATATGGTGCTAAGCCCATAATTATTCCTTCGTCACAATGATGCTGCCATCCCAGATAGTAAGTTATTGCTGAATAAATTAAACCGAGAGAATTTGGATATTTAGCACCAAAATCTTTTATTTGAATCTTACCATTATTACCAACACCTAACATGCCCGTTTCATATTCACCAATTCCATCATTGCTAAATACTATTGCCTTATCAAAACCTGATGGATAATAAGCACTAGCTAAATGACATAAATGATGTCTATATGAATTTATTTTACCTCTATAATTTAATTTTTTTCTTACAATTTCCTCAAAACTATTATAATTTTTAATTCTACCTATATCATTAATCAGAAAGTCTAACCTATCTTTACTCTCAATTGCTGGTTGTAAATAAATTCTTTTAATCATATCATAATAATCTACAGTTAAAGCTATTTCATCAATATCTGAAATTTTTAGACTACTAATTTTTAAACATTCATTAATTGCATCTATAGGAAAATTTTTAGAATGTTTTATTAAATCAAATCTTTCCTGCTCACAAGCACATATTATTTTATCACCAATACCAATTGCTGCAGAAGTATCATGTCCTTCGTAATTAATACCCAAAACTTTATAATCGTTTTTCATTAAATAATACTTTTATTTACATTAATTAAATTTTTAATCTAGATCTATATTCTATTAAATTAAATTTAATAATTGAGTGGTTTTTTTTATCCAATTTAATGAAACTTGATGATGAATTGGGAGAGGAATAGTTTTTTTGAAGTTTCTGTCTAAAGATTTTAAATTTATATCAAACATTCTAAATCCAGTTTCAATACCAAATTTAAATAATTGTTTCTCTTCAATGTCAAAACCTTTTATTGGAATAGCACAAGGCAACCTCTCATTAAATTCTAATTTAGTATATATTTCATCTAAATTAATATTATTTGTGATGTGATCAATTTTTTTTAATCTATCCTCAACAAAATCTTCCCACTTTAAAATACAATTATATATTTCGGATATTTCAAATCTAGATAATTTATTTTTAAATGAGTATAATGAATTTTCAATCTTTTCGATAGAATTTTGATTCAAGTTAAAAATTTTTATCAACCAATCATACATATTTTTTTTGTTTTTATCACGTATTCTTAAAATATTATCACAATCATCTTTGTTCTTACACCAAAGTACACCACCTGATAATGTACCTAAAATTTTAGGAAGTGACCATATTTCAAATTCTCCATTTTGACTAAATAATTTAGCTTTCTTAATATATAGTGAGTCTACAGAATCTTCTAATAAGCAATTAGTATTATTCATCTTCTTATCAAAACCCCATTGATGATAATTAATAGATAGTTTAAAATCTTCTTTTGTAATATCTTCAGATAGTGGAAAAGAAATTCTTGAAATAGTATCCAAGACACAATGGCTAGCATATGGAAAAACTCTAACAAAATCATTTTTTTTTAATTTTTTATAAATTAAACAAGATAAAATTGCTGATCTACCATTTGAAAATAAAATAGGATAACCTGAAGGAAAATAACTTAATAATAACTTTTCAACATCATTTGATTTTATGTTTCTAAATGAATTTTTAAAAGAAATAAATTTGTTATTTTTCGGCCAAAGAAAAAAATTATTTTTCATAAATATAATTATTTTAAATCATTATAATAGATTAAATTGCGAAAAATATTTGTTTGAAATCCACTTTTAAACTTTTCTATATTTAACTCTTTTTCATTTTTATCTTTAATATTTGGATAAAAAGTTTTTTCACCTAAAAGAAGCCACTTAATATTTTTTTTCTTTAAATCCAAGATTGCATTATATAACAATAAGTGACTTAAAGATTTATATGTACCTTCTTTTTTATAAGCTCCAGTGGAATAATAAGTTTCATCTTTTGTAAATTCAAAAAAAGCTCCTGCTACCATCTTATTACTATTGTCATTAACATAATATAATATTGCACTTTTATTTATTATCATTTCTAATTGACAATCCCATGTTTTATCAGATCTAGTTTTTTTACCAGAAACATCTTTATGAAGCTCTTTATAAAGATTCCAAATCTGATCATTTCTCTTTTCTAATTTTTTTACATTCCAATTCTTTGAAGCTACATTTATTAAACTTTTATAGCTCTTTCTTATATTATTTTTTAATTCTGAATTACTTTTTTTAAGATCAACACCTAAAATATATTTATTTTTTGTTGCAGAATTATTTGAAAGTAAGATTTTTGCCCAATCTGTCAAATATCCGAGATTTACATGATTATCAGTAAAAATTAAATTTTCTATTTTAAAATATTTTTTTAAAATCTTTAAAAACTCTAAACACTTTAATATAATTTTATTTCTTTGATTTGAATTTAAATTAATAAAAATAGGGCTTAATATAAATTCATTTTGTGATTTAATAAAATTTTGCTTTTTATTTATAATAAAAGTTAGAGGCCAAATACCTATTAAAGAACCATTTAAGTTCAAGAACATAGAAATATCTAAGCAAAAATTATATTTTTCCTGATAGTAAAGAGTTTGATACCTTACATATCTTAAACTGTAATTTATAGGCATATATTTTAAATCATTAGAGAATTGCTCCCATTTAAATTCAGAAGATTTATCAAGTAATTGTAATTCCAAACTTACTTGCTCAGCAATCTCATATATTTTTTTTATTAAATTTTCTTTGGTTATCATTGTAATTCTAAGATATACTTAAAAGTTGTTTTTCTAAGTTAATACATTTTTTAAGAATTTTTTTTGGCAATAATTTTTTCATATATTCTTTTAGAAAATAAAGATTTAATAAGCAACAATTTACTATTTTATATCTATTATTCTTGTAAGAGCTTTAAATAAATTATAGCCATCCCATAAATAACTCATTTCCATAGATCTACCTAATGGAACAACCCTGTCGATACCCCTAATTTGATTTTTTTGAATAAATTTTTTTATTTGTTTTTTTTCAAAGCCAAAATATGACAGTGTTTGATATTTTTCGTTTATTATATTCTTAAGTACACTCATATCTTTTGAAAAATATTGATAAAAATATCCCCATTGACCTCTCTGCATCTCGTTATTAGTATTTAATCTCTTTAAAGAAACAACGTGCAATTCCTTACTAAATTTATCTAATTTTTTTATGTTACCAAACTTTATTAAATCTTTACATAATTTATTAAATTTTTCAGTACTAACAGAATCTGGATAGTCAATTTTTTCATCTACATATTTTTTTAATTCTAACCAAAACTTATTAATTATTATATTATTTCTCTTTTTTCCGTACCAAAAAACTAAATGTGCAGAATTGCAAGCATTTTGATCAAAAGTATAATTATCTGTATAAAATTTTTTAATAGTATTCTTAAATTCATGGGAATCTAAATTTTGCAATGAATTTAAATTAATTATTGAAAAAGAATATCTGTCTGGAAATGTTATGTCGATACACTTACTTGGCGTGGATATTTTTTTTAAGTTTTTGACAGTTTGATCTCCACCCCAAATCAACCTAGCATTACTAATTTTTGAAATTTCTTCTGTTATTTTGTCATTGTTATTGTATCTAAGAATATTTATCATTGGACTTAAATTTTTAAATTTTTTAATCTTTAAGAGATTTTTTATCATTTTGCACAAATATTCTATTTGAAAATAATTTTTTGATGGTACTTTAACAACATTAGTATTTCCTGTGATTAAACCAAAAAATAAGGAGTAAGCAAAATTTATTGGAACATTATTTGGAGTGATATGAAATACTATACCGACAGGCAATTTGAGCTCATTATCAATAAATTTCTCTTTAAATTTGATTATATTTTTTCTCCTAAACCAAAAGCCTAAAGTTAAAATATCTGTATTCTCAAATTTTTTTTTTTCTTTAAAAATTTGCCTTGATAAGCAATCAAAAAAATCACACAATTTATTGTCAAAAGGCTCTAATGTTTTTTTTTTAATTATATTTGAGCCAACTAAAAAAAGACTTTTATCCATTTAACGTATCACTACAACCTCTGATCTCAGCTTGTTTAGCTCGACCATGAATTACAAACCTTGTACCATTTAAATTACATTTACATAAATTTCTACCCTTTATTTCACCAATATCTTGTGTAAGAATATTATGACCTGGATAGCTAGTTGGTAAAAGTGAAATCAATTGAACAAATCCTCTCTCTGAAACATTACAAACTTCAAAATTATTATTTCTTATTACTATTTCAGAAAAATTTGATGAGATAAAATAGCCACATTCACACTCTAAAAAAATTGAACCAGTTTGTTCAATCAATCCATAATAATTAAATACTTTTGATAAGCCTAATTTATCTCTTAAATTTGTTTTAAATTTTTTATTAGAAAGTTTAAATTTTTCCATTTTTTTCCAACCACCACCATGAATTAATATTCCTTTACTAAAATTAGAAACCAAATTATTTTTATTTAATTTCTCGAAAAGAGTATTGTAGACTGGATATGTAAAACCAAAAATTAAAAAATTATTACCTACTTTTTTTAAAAAATTATTTAGACCTTGATAATCAATCTTTCCATTTTCCTTAATTAAATAAAAATAATTTTTTCCAAATATTGAAAAACCATAAAATGCTGCTTTTTTCGCATCAAAATTATTTGTTCCCATTATAGATGATTTTTTATCTATTATCATCATTGGCAATCTTTGATCACCAATATGGTACTGGACAATTTTTTTCAAAGCCTGTACTTGTTCAAGGGAATTTTTTTTATCTAAAAAAATTTTAGATGTTTGAGAAGATGTCGTTCCTGAAGATCTTAAAACTTTAACTATATTTTTTTTAGCAGTACTAAACAAATCCACTTCTTTAAAAATTTGGACTGGCAAAAAGGGGAGATCGTTAATTTTATATTTTTTATTTGGATTATATTTAAAAAAATCCAATATTTTTTTATATTCTTGACAATTGAAACTATGAAATTTTGTCAGTTTATTAATTTTATTTAAAATTAAACTCTTTTTTTTTGCAACACTTAAACTATATGGATTTTGATCAAATAATTTTTCTAAATTCATTTCTTAAATATAATATTATTGTAGTCTATTTTATTATTTTTAGTCATAGGGAAAGATTTTAAATAATTAATTTTAATAAGTGATTTATTTAAACTTAGATATTTTGCAACATAGGATTGAATTTTATCTTCAACATTTTCAACATTTATGAAAATATCAAGAGTATCTTTTAAATTCTGGCAACAAACATTTTTGTATCCAAATTCATAGATAATTTTTTGGAGTTCATCGAGACTTATTCTATTACCAATAATTTTTATATATCTGTTTTTTTTTCCAACAATATAAAAAAAATGGTCTTTATCAAAATAACCAATATCACCAGTTTTTAAGATATAATTATTTTCCTCTTGTTTGTATAAATCATAAAATGAATTTGCATAACCCATAAAAACATTCTTACCTTCAAAAATAAGCTCTCCTCTCTGATAGGGTTTTGTTATGATTTTTTTATTTTCATCTTCTATATAAATTTTTCCATTAGATATAGGAACGCCTATGCTACCAATTTTTTTTTGTGAATATTTCGGCGAAAGGATTGACATCCTTGAAGTTGCTTCAGCAGCACCATACATAGTTATTAATTTTACTCCAACTTTTTCATAAAATTTTAATAAAGAAAGTTTTAGATTGTTATCTAAATGTCCTCCTGCAACAGTGGTATACTTTAAGTTTTTAAAAAATTCCTCTTTAAGTCCTATTTTGATTAATATTTCATAAATATATGGTACGGCTCCAAAATTATTAACTTTATTAAATACCAACATATTCCAAAATTTCTTTTCTAATACCGAAAATTTGTTTAATACAATTTTAGCACCAACTTTTAGATGAGTATTAATAATCGATAGTCCATAAACATAACTGGGTGGCAAAGTTGTTATTGCAATATCATTTTTTGATATTTTGAGGTCATTAATTATAGAATCTGTATTTGACTTTAAATTTTCATAAGATAGTTTTACATTTTTTGGCGAACCTGTAGATCCTGATGTTGTTTGAAGAAATAATAATTTTTTATTAATTTTTTTAGAAAAAAATTTTATCGATTTTAATAATTCATAAACTCCATATGAAAAAATTAACTCAAAGTCATTAGTTTCCATATTTTTTTCTTTACTTAGAAAAATGTAATCAGGCTTATATAAATTTATTAATTTATTTAATGCAGAAATATTAATGTTAGGATTAATTAACATAATTACAGAATTATTAAGTTCGCTTCCAATTAAGGCAACAATTGATTCTAAATCATTATCAATTAAGATAAATATTAACGATCTTTCTTCAGCTATATTCGATACAAATTTTTCCGCTTCAAATATCAAATCTTCATATGTGATTTTTTCTTTTCCATTGATTACAAGGGCTGTATTATTTTTAAAATTTTTTAAATTATTATAAAAGTTCATTTATATAATTATTTGCAATCTGAAGTATATCATATATTAACTTTACCCTATTATTTATTTCTCTATTTCTAATGAAATTATCAATTGGTACAGCTTTTTCATTAAATAAGAAAAAAAAGTTGATCCCATAATTTAAAAAAAAACAAACTATATCATCCCAAAATTTTAAACATTCATATTATGATGTTGTTTGAATTCCAGTATTTAATTCAGAAAACTTAAATACTAAAAATAATTTTTATAAAGAATATTTTTAAGAATTTAAATTACCTTAAGAAAAAAATATTAATATAGATGATTAATCGTACTGACAGTTTGAGAAGCCTTTAATAAAGATTTAATTTTAGCTTAAGTATGATTAAAATATACTTATACAGTATCAGGATAATTATTTTATGTTCTAATTAATTATCAAAAAGTTATATTTATATTTAAAAATTTTTTTCAGTGCATAAATCAAGCCAATTGAGCTATTAGTACTGGTCAGCTGCACGCATTACTGCGCTTCCAC
>ENA-OREN01002094-OREN01002094.1-marine-metagenome-genome-assembly--contig:-NODE-2094-length-21306-cov-5.209996_pt1 | contig 21306 bp, 15 predicted proteins | sample MGYA00248624_ERZ508555 | MGnify/ENA primary metagenome ERZ508555 (study PRJEB26222, sample SAMN06267773) | marine metagenome | isolation source: Saanich Inlet, British Columbia, Canada | place...
GACCTTGTCATACGTAATTTTGTAATCTTTCAGGTTATTATCTGCTTGTGAAAGGATATCTTCACCTGATTTTTTATCATCAGATACAGTCACAACTGTTAGAGGGAGTTTCATTTGTTGCGCAATATCCGCACCTGATATTAAAGCCTTGGTAGAGAAAGTACTGGCGTCATATGCAACCAGTATTTTTGTGACTTTCTTATATTCTTCAGGAGTAACCATTACGGGCTTTTGGGTCCTTCTAACGACGGATTCCAGGTTTGACCCAAGAAAAGCATCACGCCAGAATCCATGTTCACCTGCCATTCCCATTGATATCATATCGCACCTTTTTGCAGATTCGACTATTTCTTTATCAACTACTCCTTCTTTTACTGTACGGGTAAAAGGGATACCGGCAGATTTGCATTTTCCTTCTAATTCATCCAAGGCTGCTCTGGCAGTATCATCCATGAATTTTCGTATATTCTGCTGGAAATCACCATAAGGTACCATGCCACCAATGCTTGTTCCCAAATCTCTCATGAATGGACCTGCTAATTTCTTTATATCAATTATTGAGATCCCTTCAATTTCTGAATTGAAAGACCTTGATAGATCAATTGCGTAATCAACTGCTACTAAGCTTGTGTCTGAAGAATCAATCGGTACAAGTATTGTTTTAAACATCTCAATCTCCATAAAAAGTTGCAACCTCTGGCAGAAACATGGGCCTCAGTACATCAGATCATTATATATTTTGTACAATTTAATTTAAATTTGGTACTTAATTTTACATTTATGATACTACACTATAAATTTAAAGTCTATATATAAATTGCCTCACAAATTTCCGGAAATGTAATTTTGGTATGCCATGTAAAGTGACAAAACGTTTCTGGTGTGACTAAATAGTCTATGCCGATCAATGAGAAAAAATGTTTACTTGCGTGAATTAAAAGATTCGTACTATTGGATTTCTGGTATGACGACAGTCCTCTCTTTCGAGAGGAATCCAATACTGGGATCTTCTCGAAAGAGAGGTTGGTCATGATGTTATGAATGTTGGTTGCTGTAGAGTGGATCAGGTCTATTTGTTGAGCGGTTTGAGCGATGTAAGTTCTAGAAGCTTCAAGAAGATATAATGGTCAGACAATACTCAGGACTAGTACTCCTAACGGGGTGGAGCTTCAAGGACTTCCTGCTATACCGGTGGTCAAGGACTCTGAGAAATAGTACAGTTGTTCAACCCCTTTTTCCAGGCGCTGCCACGATAACCGCTCTTTGTTGCCTTTACCCGATAGTAATATGTCTGGTTTTGATTTCTGCCGGTTATGTCCGCACTGGTATCGATTCCTGTATATGCGGTTCTTAAATCAACGGTAAAGTTTGAATCTGTTGCCTCTTCCAGAACATAGGTAACTCCATCCGTACTTGATGCACCCCAGCTTACGGTATAATCACCGTCAGGATCATTTGCGGGGATCGTAATTCCGGACGGTGTTTCACAAACCAGCCCTGATAACAAACTCTTCCATGCACCGAAGTAACCGGTATAAATCGACCCTGCTGCAAACGTAAGGTCGTGGCTGCCATCCATCGTCTTATCTAAAATACCGTTACTTCCGAAATCAAGGGACGAGGCTACTCTGTTTGCACTATTTATGTCCAATCTCAACGTCAGGTCTGTGATGCCGATTAGTGAGTCAGTTACATCAAACTTACTTATTTCTGCCTCTTCACCGTTTAAGGATGACTCAAAGTACGCATAGGTCATTTTATCAGACACTTGTTTTATACTCAGACTTACGTCTTCAATAAAATCCGGTTTACCATTATAGTCGTAAGTGGAAATTGAGACCTTAAATCCTGTATTCTTTGTAATTTCTCCGGTAAATCTGAACTTACCTTCTACACTTCCACCCAGCCCGGAGTCAAAGTCATACCCGGGGTCCCACAGAGCTGCACCGATAAAATCATCATCAACACCGGTATAAGTACCTGCATCATTGCTATTTAAATTCAGTAGGTTGCCACTCTCCGCACCGGAAGAGAATGGGATGGTTACAATGTATGTTGATGGTCCGGATGGACCGCCTGGTGCTACATCACCATCATTAAATTCATCGGTGAAAGTAGAAGAAGCAGAACTCTGTGCAAACCTGTCTATGGTATAGCTGAAGTTAACTTGAGTATTTCCCGTTTGTTTTACATTGTGATGAAACTTAGGCCAGGAACTATTCGCAAGACTACTGGAGTCTGAGTGAATAGCATAAATTTTATCTATGCTACCTTGAGTCCCTATGTATACAGTTCCATTTGTACTTATAGTTGGAGAAGACAATCCAATGTATCCAGTCAGAAATTCCCATTTTTTTGTTCCATCAGGGTTAATTGCATAAAGATTTTGATCAGCTGATCCAACAAATATCGTGCCATCTGCACCGATTGCCGGGGAAGAGTATATTCTACCTCTCGTCATGTATTCCCATTTTTTTGTTCCATCATGGTTAATCGCATAGAGTTTTTGATCAGCAGATCCCACGTATATCGTGCCATCTGCACCGATTGCCGGAGAAGAATTGACATCGTGCCCTGTCATAAACTCCCATTTTTTTGTTCCATCAGGGTTAATTGCATAAAGCTTATGATCAGTAGATCCAACATATATCATACCATCTGTACCTATTGCCGGAGAAGAAAGGATATAGTCTCCCGTTGGAAATTCCCATTTCTTCGTTCCGTTGGAGTTAATTGCATATAGCTTACGATCACCTGACCCGACATATATCGTGCCATCTGCACCTATTGCCGGGGAAGAATTGACTGTAAGCCCTGTTATAAACTCCCATTTTTTTGTTCCATCAGGGTTAATGGCATAAAGCTTATGATCACCCGACCCGACATATATCGTGCCATCTGTTCCTATTGCAGCAGAAGATTGGACATCACTTCCCGTTAGAAATTCCCATTTTTTTGTTCCATCAGGATTAATGGCATAAAGCTTTCGACTGTTTGACCCGACATATATCGTACCATCTGCACCTATTACTGGAGAAGAATATATATATTGTAAGTTATCCGTTTGAAATTGCCACTTCTCAGTTCCATCAGGGTTAATTGCATAAAACTTATACCATGAACCGACATATATCGTACCATCTGCACCAATAGCTGGACAAGAATAGACAGCATTTCCTGTTTCAAATTCCCACAAAAGCCTACCAGGCTGGGCCTTAGTAGCAGAGATAGTAGCACCTCCATTACAGGTATACGTGCCATCGGTAACAGACCAGGCATAAGTACCGGCACCGGTAGTACTGGTGCTAAGAGTAAAATTCATAGATATAGTAATTGTTGTACCTGATTCTGTTTTTGATGCAGTGAAAGTATATGTTTGACCACTAACATAAGGCAGATACGATATTCCTTCAGAGTCAACCATCGTAATGCCATTTTCAGTCTGATTTATAACAATAAAATCTGTATCATCATCTAAAGGAGGACAACCGGCATTACCGGGATCAACCCAATTAACTGTTAGTGAAATAATCCATGTTCCTGTAACATCAAAGCTTCCTGTAGTTACGACATTAGAAACCGGTCCGGAACCTACGGCGTTCTTTGCTACAACCCTGAATTGATATACCGTACCATTAGTAAGTCCTGTGATTGCAGCTCCTGAAACAGCATCATCAGTGAAAATGGTATCAAAGTTGCCACCGGCAACCGTGCCATACTGTACCTCATACTCCGTAATCGTTGAAAAATTACTTACCGGTGCTGTCCAGGTCAGGTTAACCGTGGTATTAACGGCAACAGCACTGCAATCCGCAATGGCATCTGGTACGGCAGGAGTAATACCAATAAATCGTATATTACTGATCTTTCCACCGTTACTATAGATGGCAAAGTCAGCCAGCAAGGCTGCATCAGTAGGCGTTAAACTGGTATAGAAAATAACATCATTCTTCTTGTAAACAATAGTACTGCCAACCCGTTCAACACTGAAACGGTCTCCGACCTGGTAAGATCCAAAACTTCCTTTATCTACCCCTTTTTCGTATACGTGTAATGATCCATTACTATAGGGAAGAATGGCGTATTCTATAGAGGTGTAACCGGCATCCGGATTGGAAGAGGATAATCCGCCTACCAGATATTTGTTTACCTGGGCCGCCACAAATCCAACACCACCGTCTCCGGTGAAACTCTCCTGTGAAGCGACTCCGCTATTACCCCATCCGGTGGCAGTATTCTTCGTTATGGAATTGCCATCTACCGTCACTCCAACCGTACCTGTCCATGTAGGAGATAATTGGCCGGTAAGACTAAGACTGATATCATCAAAGGCAAAACCATCGCTGGTTATAGGATCATTGTCGTATTGTTGAAACTTAATCCTGAAGGAATTATTGTAACTTATGCTGGCAGAAGAGATTGCTGCATCAAGGTCTACCGTAAACTGCTTATACGAGCTGCTTATACTATCCGTAGATGTCAAACCCTGTATCTTATACCATGTATTCCCATCAGCGCTCACTGCAACACCATCACTGTTGTTTGATCCCGTAAAGGATGAAGGCATCACATTATTTTCATCGTTTAATTCCTTGTGATAAAAGCTCAGATCCACCCCTGACTTACCGGACAAGTTAATGATCAGGATAAGTTCATTTAATGAATAAGATGAACCGATAACAGAATCATCCATTGTCAGATGATAACTTCCCTGTTGCGGCCCGTTGCCGGTAGTCACCTGTATCCTGCCTTCCGCAGTACTGTTAGTGATCCAGTGTGAGGCTAGTGATCCGCTTTCAAAATCCTCCGTAAAAGGGAATGAAGCTTCTTTGAATATTGTAAAGTCTGAATTGCTCGTGTCCGTATAAGAGCTGTTTGATGTAGACATTACTCTTACCCTGGCACTCGTGGTAAGCGTGTTGGGCACTGTCCAGCTATGACTGCCATCATTCGGTGTACTGCTGATTACGGTGTTCCAACTCGATCCACCATCTGTACTATACTCTAGATTTACATTGCCGCCCGGATAACTGGCATTGGCCCATGTAATATTATGACTCGTTCCTACCTGCCAGAACTCTCCTCCATTGGGAGAAGTAACCGTGATGGATTGACATGTCGTCACAGTAAGTGATATGCTATAGCTTGTAATTGGATTATTATCTCCATATTCATCAATTTTTACGTAATAGGTGCCGGCAGGTAATTCATCAGTATCACAAATACGATCGATCTTGGAAAAATAGCCTGCTCCACCATCGTCGTTGTACTCGATCTGGTTGATACTACTGTCATAGAGCCACATCCGTGTATCACCGCTCGTGCCGGATGTTTGAAGGAGCACTCCGGATGGAGTTGCAAGTGTAAATTTTAACCAATCTTCATCACCAACAGGATTTATGCTGTGGGTCTGCGGATTACCTGACGTGATGTTTGTGGCCTCGGTAGGGCTGTTGTCAGGCTCATAAGCGTCTCCGGAAGAGGAAGAAGAGGAAACCCCACAAGCATCCCATACAGCCTCTACTGTTGTAGTGGAGTAACCCAGGTCTTCGGCTGCACTGATCCATGCAGCACGTGCATCTGAATATTGAGAACTGGAGGTCAGGTATACCATGTTGGCTCGCATGGCGATTTGCCCTGCTGCTACTACTCCAATGCCCGTAATTGGACCGTATGAATGATCGTCATTTGTGCCTGACCCGCCGACTGCAAGCAGATAAAACGCAAAATTTTGTACTCCACTGTTGTAATGCACACCTCCATTGTCACCACTTCCGCTATACCAATAAGTGCCTTGGTAATAAGACGGCTGCCCATAATGTTGAGGATTTCGCATGTCTCTGAGTGCGTCACCGGTGTTTGGCAGCCAGCAGTCTTCACCCATCAACCAATCAGAGTGGCCGGGTGTCGCGTCCGGGTAAACTGCCGTTCCGTCCGTTTGTTTGGCAAACTCAACGAGTGTACCCATGATATCAGAGAAAGATTCATTGAGTGCTCCTGATTCATATGAATATATGAGATTGGATGTATATTGAGTGATAGCATGCCCGTATTCATGTCCAACTACATCCAGTACGGTAAGTGCGTTGGACGTACTACCATCACCATCACCAAAGTAAAAAGCAGAACCATTCCAGTAAGCATTGACATAGTTGGCACCTTCATGGACATAGGCTGTGGCAAATGCCCCGGCATTGTTAATACTGTTCCTTCCTAATACGTTAGTGACCCAGTCTTGTACATCCTGAAAGTTCTTTCCGGCAGATACAGCAGCCTGGTCCGTTGTATTCCAATTGTTGGAAGTACTCTGCTCCCAGTCAGGAACGTCCCGGTCATAAACTCCCCATTTTTCATCAAAATTATACAGGAAATAATTTTCACTCCCTGAGCTTTCATTATAGCCGTTCATTGACACGGATGAGCCATCCTCTCCTGCGAGGCGATTACCATTTACACTTACATGAGAACCAAGTGACTGGTTGGGTGGAGCATGTTGGATATTGTTGTAATGTTCAATTAGTTTACCCGAATGAGCGTCTACATAGTACCACCATTGCCCGATCTTTTTGTCATCATAAGAGATCACATAGTGATACGCCAAATACTGGCCATAAATCAACAGGGAGGGTTTGCTGCTTACCCGCAAACCGGCCTTGCTTTTATGCTCTTCGAGACCAATCTGCAGTGCTACATCTGCATCAATATCAGGTATTATAGAGATATTGATATCCGGGTAACAACACTTTCCATTGACCTTGCAGACGACATTCTGACTGTTGATGTGGACAATGCTCTCAGCACCAACTACCGGCAATCCTTTGTAACGCTGTTCCAGACGAACATGCCGATAACCAAGGTCGTCATATTGTGATTTTTCCAAGACAAATTCAGTATCTTGATCCAGTGCTTCGTGTTCATGCTCCTCTCCGGCGGGATGCAGCAGATTGTCCATCGTACCGATCGCCATATCAGCATCTTCACCCTGTACGGCCAGATTGAGACGTTGTTCAGAAATGGTATTTAACCCGTCCAACAGCGAAGCCCCGGGAGTATGAACCTCTTCTTCATCTGCAAATACTACGCAACAAAACAGAATCATAAAAAGAGAAACATAATTGATAATAAGTTTATTTAACATGAGACTTTTTCACAAATAATAAGGTTCACTCGTGTTTTGTCATTCATCAGGCCGTCAGGGAGACGGATACTGGATATTGTTGTAATGGCCAATGAGCTTACCCGAATGAGCATCTATATAGTACCACCATTGTCCGGGCTCTGTACCTTCATAGGAGATCACATAGTGATACGCCAAATGCTGACCAAAAATCACCAGAGACGGTTTCTTGCTCACCTGTAAACCGGCCTTGTCTTTATGCTCTTTGATGGCAATCTGCAGTGCTGCATCGGCATCAATATCAGGGTTTACCGAGATCTTAAAGTCTGGAAGATATTTACCGTTAACCCGATAAATGACATTCCGGTTGTTGATATGGACAATACACTCTGCGCCAACCACACGTAATCCTTTGTAGCGCTGTTCCAGGCGAATGTGTTTAAAACCAATGTTATCACTTTCTAATTTCTTCAAAGTAAATTCTGTATCTTGTGACTGTATCCCGTTTGCCAGTTCCCCCGCATCTGCCTGCATCAGGTTGGATATTGTACCGATCGCCATCTCAACATCGTCACCTTGTACGGTCAGATTGAGACTTTGTTCAAAAATGGTTCTCAATCCATCCAGCGGTAATGTCCCAGGATTATTAACTTCAGCTTCATCTGCAAATACCACGCTATAAAATAGAATCATGAAAAGAGATAAGTAATGGATAAAATAGTTCATGAGAACATTCCTTATATAAACTGTAACTTTTTAGGTACTAAATTATTTCTAAGGCTTGCTTAGAAATAATACTGATGATAACGGATACAAACAGCCTTCTCTGTGAATCTTATTTGTGAGTTAAGTACTTCAATGTTTCCATTCCTGAATCCATGCTTGAAAAATGTGCAAACGTTCTTCATCGGAACTGATAAAGAACAAATGTGAAAAGAAAGATGATTAATGAAATGTATCTGTACCTCTTTCCTTTCACCTTATATTAATAATGACAGCTTCAATAAAACGTATAACTAATTTAAAACTGCATATATCGTGGCTGAAAGAAGCCCTGCTTCTGCTTTAAAAGACAGAAGTAGAAAGATATTGAAAAAATCCAAGTATCCCTTTTTACAATAATTCTGAAGAACATTATTTTGTACTAAAGACCATAAGTTAACCTTGCTAAAACATAGCAGGCTTCAAAACTTAAGATTCTCTTATTGGTAACAGATTTCTTCATTCTAATACATTATAAAATACGTTGTCAATTGTAATCAGGCCATTTGAGCAAGTATTATCAGGCCAATCTGATTAGGAAAACTGCATTATCTTTGTTATATGACAACACTTAAGTAAGTGCTTTAGACAAGCAAATTAAGTACCAAGGTGAAAGTGGGATATATTGCCTTATTTCTACTTTGATTGTTATGTATTTAAGTTGTTGTAATGGTTGTGCTTGTGTTGGCGTATATTTTTTTATTATTGTTGTTTTTCTGATATATATGCAGGAGGGAAACTGGGTAAAAGTGTGCCATATTACCTTATTGTGCCTTCACCGTTCTGTGCCATGACACACTTTTTTTGTTTTCCAAGTAGGTAAACAGAGAACGTCACTGAATGATTACACAAACATTAGAGACAACTCCGTGAAGCAAGGATATCACGATTTGAGAATTGCTAAATGTGGTAATAAAGTTCATTTTAATTACACCCATGCAAAATAAGCTTTGTTAATTATGATTCAACTACATCATGATTTGTGGTTTCGTTTTAGGTGCTGTTAAATATGAAGATATAAGCACTCGTACAGCCACACTAAAGTTTTGCTCTAATCAACAGAAAGTTACACAAATCACTCAATTAGGGTATTATTCTGATCTTATTTCATATGACTAAAATAATACCCTGAATTCAAGTAATAATTGCAAATTTCGAGAGTTGACAAAGTGGGTTAGCTGTAAATGACAACTCTATTCACTCTTGATCATAGGATCCTTTAAACAAATGCGGTGTTCTTTTGCAGACAGAGACAAGCATGAGCATTAAGGGAACTTCAATTAGAACTCCAACTACCGTAGCTAACGCGGCACCGGAAGAGAGACCAAACAGCATCGCTGAAGTTGCAATTGCAACTTCAAAGTGATTTGATGAGCCAATCAAAGCTGAAGGTGCGGCATCACGATAAGAGAGTTTTAATACTCTTGCCAGGAGGAAGTAGCCGAGGCAGAAAATGAAGAGTGTCTGGATGAATAGTGGGATTGAGATCCATAATATTGTTAACGGATTATTTACAATAATCTCGCCCTTAAAAGAGAATAAAAGTACTAATGTGGTCAAGAGTGCTATTATACTGACCGGCGTAAGCCAATGAATGAATTTGTCATTAAACCAATTGAGTCCCTTGAATTTGATAATTGCCTTACGCGTAAAGTATCCGGTAACCAATGGCAGGGCGACATAAACAGCTACAGAAAATAGTATGGTCTGCCATGGTATTGTCATGGAATTTACCCCTAACAGAAAACCACCAAGAGGTGCATAAAGCACAAGCATAGCCAAAGAGTTGATGGCTACCATTACCAGGGTAAGGCCGTCATTGCCTCTCGCAAGATAACCCCACATCAATACCATCGCCGTACAGGGTGCGATGCCCAGAAGGATTGCACCTGAAATATAGCTTCTCCACAATTCTACCTCTTCACCGTTTTTGAGGATCTCTGTACCAGGAATAAAATCTTTAAAAAGATAGCCAAGAAAAAACCAGGCAATGAAAAACATAGAAAACGGTTTGATTATCCAATTTATAAAAAGAGTCAGGCCAACGGCTTTAGGAGTTTTAGCCGCTTTTAGCACTTCCGCAAAGTCTATCTTTACCATGATTGGATACATCATAAAAAAAAGGCATATGGCAATAGGTATGGATACCCGGTATATTGAAAGTGAATCAAGCTTAAAGGCAAGATCGGGCATTGCTTCTCCCATGCCGATTCCCGCGCCTATACAGAGCATGACCCAGAGTGTTAGATATTTTTCAAAAAAAGATAATTTTTTCATTTCAGCCATATTGTTTTAATTTAAGTTTTATTCTCGTTCCCATGCTCCAGCGTGGGAACGTCCACGCCGTCAACAAGGTTTTCCTGCCTGAATTGTTTCCTGTGACAAAAACAGATTTATGATTTTTCCTGCCTCATCCCATTTCTCCTGGTCAATACAGTAGCAGACCCTGGGGCCGTCTATGTCACCTTTTATTAGTCCGACATTCTTCAGCTCTTTCAGGTGTTGTGATACCGTAGATTGTGAAAGGGGAAGCTCGTTGACAACATCGCTGCAGATACACTCTCTTTGTTTGATCAGAAAGTTGATAATGGCAATCCGTGCCGGATGCGCTAATGCCTTGCAGATCTCAGCAATCTTCCGCTCTTTCGTGTTAAATTCCTTAACTTTGGTTATCGCCATATTTTAATTATCCTATATCGCAAATATACGATAATAGAAAGTGAAGTCAATAGAAAATTTAAGAATTTAGATTTTACTGAAATCTAGTTTCTTGTTTAAACACTTGTCTCAGTCTCTTAATATATGTGTCTGGATTAGTCATTCGTTATTTGTCATTCGTAAATTTTCCTTTGCATTTGACTTCAGCGTTAAGATTTGTTTTTTTAGTGATATGTCCTCGGCGTTTTCTGTCCGGGGAAATCCGTAAATTCGTCTCTTTTGCCTTGCAAAGCAACTCACTCTTTTATAACATCGATGGTTTACAGCAACTTTATTATGTTTTTTCTGTAGTAATCTAATACGGTAAAATTAATGAAATTTAGCGAGTTGGTAAGGCTTCTTGAAAAAGAGGGGTTCAAAATTGTTAAAGAAAAAGGCTCAATCAGGTACTATGGAAAACGAGGATGGAATAAATTAGTTCGTGTAGATTATCATGGTTCAAAGGAAGTTCCAAAAGGTACATGTCACGCTATACTCAAGTCAGCAGGGATAAAGAAGAAATAAAAGGAGAGAAATGAGATGATTGAGTTAGAGTATTCATTGATTATTGAAGCAACGGAAGAGCCGGATTATTTTGGGTTTTATTCAACAGATTTAGAAGGTTTTACCGGAATAGGCCACTCAATAGAAGATTGCATTTACAAGGCAAAGTGGGGGATGAAAGAACATATAAAACTGCTGAAAGAGAAGGGTCTTCTAATCCCACCAAAAAGCAAAAATCCCAGAATCGTTATACAAAATGAAGATGAAGTGGTTGTCGCTTAAATACACCAATAAATAATTGTATTAAGACAGACTGAAATGGCTAGCATACAGATTCAATCTGACAGACACACATCTTCTGGCTTTAACCCAGTTATTCTTTTATCTTTCAATTACTCAATCTGAAATTGAGATATTTCGATTTTAACTTCTACACTTATCGGTGAAAATCCCTGTCCGACGATCTGTTTGGCGCGTATGGCTAGTTTTCCCCTTTTTAGAATGTTTTTATGAAGAAAATAAAAGCGGTATTTATAGACAGGGACGGAACATTGAATTATGAAAAAGAGTATGTTTATAAGATTGATGATTTTGAGTTATTACCTGGAGCTATTGAAGCCCTCAAGCTGCTTACAGACAGCAATACGAAGATTTATATAATTACAAACCAGGCAGGTATTGCAAGGGGTTATTTTACCGAAGAGCAATTCCATGAATTAACGCGGTACATGATTAGTTATTTTGAAAAGATGGAGTGCAAAATAGAAGATGTCTTATATTGCCCTCATCATCCGGATGGCGTTGTACCGGAATATACCCAAAAATGCTTATGCAGAAAACCCAATACTAAACTAATAGAAGATGTCATTGAAACAGAAGGTTTTGATGTAAACGAGATTGCGCTTATTGGTGACAAAGACACCGATATAGAAGCCGGGCTGAAATTGGGATTAACTACCTATTTGGTATTGACCGGCTATGGTAGAGAATACCAGGATGACACCAGAGCTGATTATATAAAACCGGATATTTTAAGCGCGGTAAAACATCTTTTAGAAATCCGTTGAGTAAATACCGGAAGAGCGTCAGTATGTTCCATTTCAATTCTTATAAAAAAGCAACTTCCTATCATCTCATCTATAATCTACTGTCACTACTTGTTACCTGAACCTGACAAGTCTTAATAATTTTTGAGAACATTTATGGACAATAAAAAGCTGGCGGTTATTCATATTGTTAAGAGAGAACTCTCTTTGAGAGATGATGAGTACCGTAATATTCTTGAACGAGTTGTAGGCGTCCGTTCATCCAGGGATTTAACCGACAGCCAGTTCCACAAACTGATGCGCTATTTTGTTCGTACGCGGCACTATCGTGCAACAGACAAAGGGATGACTTTACGGCAAAAATATTATATAAACCGGTTAAAGAAAGACCTTGACTGGGATGATTCTCATTTCCAAAACTATATAAAAAAATATTTTCACAACCGTGATCTCGACACCTATTCCAAACACGATGCCAGTAATCTTATCGTGGCATTAAACACTATCCTTAGCAGACATCGTCACTAATAAGGTAAGTTTTTCCTTCCCTACTGAGTCGGATCTTGAAGCCACCCGAGGGGACGTCTCTGGTGACCTGCCCTCGACGACTTTTGCTCAGGGAAAGTCGTCGGCGTTTTCTGTCCGGGGAAATCCGTGAAATTCGTGTCTAAAGTCCTTTGCCTTTTGTTTTTCTCCCTCTATCTTTTAAGTCTTTCTTTGCGTTCTTTTAGTCTCCTTTTTCACGGCGTCTTTTGGCCGGGGAAAGGTGAACTATCTTTTATATTGCAAACCAGCCTCACTCTTTTATAATATTCTTGTGAAGGTAGCAGTTGAAAATCTCTTCACTGTTAAGAGACTATGTGAAGAGATGTATGAGAATATACGTGATAGGGGAGACACACCATACCTATTTAACAATATTTCTCTGCGTTCTCCGCGAACTCTGCGTTGAGATTTGTTTTCTCTTTTAGTGTCTTGTCCTCGGCGCCTTATGTCCGGGGAAATCCGTGAAATTCGAATTTGGTTTCTTGCATCTAGCCTTTGACTTCTGTGTCTATTTATGAAAATCAAGCTGATATCTTTTATGATCCTGTGTTTATTAAGTGTTCAATCACTAGTGGTAGCTCAACAGACGAAAGGGCCTTTCAGGACAGTTGACCAGGAAAGCCTTGAGCGTGCAATGGAGATTGTTTTGAAGAAAGACACCGGTCCGGAACATGCCTACGATCCGACTGCTACACCAAACGGTGTGAGGTACCAGATAGATGTCATTGCTTATCTGTTACAAAATGAGGCAGGTCAGGACCAGGAACCGCCGGGAGAGAGGCTTCCCCTCCTTATCGGTTACAAAGAGTGGTACCTGGCTTTTAAGAACGTGCATTGCCGTCACCGGGATGTCCCTGAATACGTAGAGAGGGCCAACGAATTTGAACAGAACCTGGTAGTAGACTATAATCGGAACAAGGTAATCAGGGAGACATTAGATGCCGGCAGACTGGAAATAGCTGCCAATATCACACTATTCTGGGATTCTGCAAAAAAGAGTGTCTCTTATAAAGACCTGGATTCAAAACCACCACTGAAGATTATCTACGATAGAATAATTACCTATCGGCTGCTTAAATACAGGGACGATAATCTTGTAGTATGTGACCATGTAAATGGACTGAGGGGGAAAGCCCTCAAAGGTTTCCTCAGGATCTTCGGGCAGGCACACATGATACAATATCGGACCATGGCCGTGAAAGATGGTCCGCAGTATGTGTCGGTGGAATTAAGGAAATTCAGGTGGCTTTTTGGTGCCAAGACTGATTTGACAATAACACCGGACGGTGAGACCCTGGAAGGTGTACCAGAGGAAGTAAAACAGAGACTTCGCCGCAAACTCAATATTCAGTATGAACCCCTGAAGCCAGGTTAAGGGTTCAGATTCTGTCTGTAATCTTTTCCTGGCCTCTGGCAATATTCCTTCCTGACTGAGTCGCGGATCTTGAAACCACCTGAGAGGCATCTCTGTCGGCTTGTTCAACACGTTGTTTGGCGGGTGTAGTTAAATAATCATTCGCTATTTGTCATTCGTAAATCCAAAATCGTAATTTGCAAATTAATGCTTCTGATTCTTGCTTCTCAATCCCTTAATTTCCATGTCTCTTACCTCTTACTTCTCATCTTGTCCTCGGCACCTTTTGTCCGGTGAGCGGTGAGTCTATTTCTCTTCTTTTTTAGCTTTAACATCAATATTTGTCTGTGAAAATCTGTGGCTAAAATTCTCTGTTTTCTTTTCTTTGCGTTCTTTGCGGTGAACAATCTTTTATCTTGCAAAGCAACCCCACTTTTTTATAATACCCTGAACCGGAAGCTGCTCGTTAGTAATGATTTTAAAACGGTATTTGTAACCTTATAAGGAAGTAAGGAGAAAGACAATCATGGAAGAATCTTTCGCGAGACGTACTTGGACAGACGCACGGCTTCTAAAACGCTCCTGCGAATCGCTACTCGGTATTAACGCAGGCATCCTGGCCGATGGAGAGCTGAACAACCAGGAGATCAGATATCTGGAAAATTGGCTCTGCGACAATATGGCAATTGCATCAACCTGGCCAGGAGAGGTCATATACTCACGCATCAAGACAATATTTGCCGATAATAAAATCACCGAGGACGAACGCGAACATCTCAAACAAACACTCTCAGATCTGATAGGCTTCACTCTCCAGGAGACCGGAGCGGCATTCGGTGCCTCAATCAATCATCCGATAAACGAAGTAGATTTGATTAGAATCAGGAACAATATATTCTGCTTCACCGGCAACTTCCTCTACGGCACCCGCAACGCTTGCGAACGTGCCATTACCGAAAGAGGCGGTACCGCCATTCCCAGAATAAAAAAAGACCTCAACTATCTCGTTATAGGGACAATGGTCAGTAACGATTGGGTGCACACCAGTCACGGAAGAAAGATCGAGAATGCCCTGGAATTCAAGAAAGACAACTGCCCGATCTACATCGTCAGCGAGAAACAATGGGTTGAAAGTTTATGAAGGATTGCAACTGCAACCTTAAAGGGAAGTAAGGGAGGGTCGTTTTATGGATAAAGTAATCACATGTAAAAATTGCAAAATGACGTTTCCGGAAGATGCAATTGACAAGTCACAAGACCCGAAGTGTAAATGCGGAACAAGGCTCTGGCCTGTCAATGCTCTCCTCAAAGAAACACCACCACTGCACCTCACCGTTCCCGCTCTGCCGAGCGAGGTTGCAATCACGGATATAGTTAGCAGCATGGTCGTATTCGTGGTTAAGTGGGCACTTGCGGCGATACCTGCCATTATCATATTGGCACTTGTATTTGCTCTTATATCTGCCATGGCCGGAGGCACTTTGATGGGTATTTCAGATACAATGAAACATAGATAACCGGTAACGAGGGGTCAGGACTCAACCGGCTGTACGAGAATACATCCCGCCACTTGACAAATAATCAAATCTTCATACCTATTATTTTAACATTTCTCTCATCTTAAAAAATCTTATCTCTGGATAATGGCTTTAAAGGAACTTTATCAAGTATTCTTTTGAAGCTTAAATAATAAAAATATTCATATTTTACTTTAATAAACAAACATTTGACACTTTACAATCCACTTAAATTTTGATTATACTCCACTTTAATGAAGTGTACAAAACAGGGCAAATTTGCATATGGAGAAAATGATAAATTTCGTAGAAGGGGGGAGTAATATGGATCGTAAACAACCAATTTCTGTTATTATGACATCTGATGTATCAACCGTAAACGTGGATCAGGATATTAGCGATGTACGCAAAATTTTGGAGGCAAATCCATTTCATCACATTCCTGTAGTAACGGACCGCAAAATTGTCGGTCTCATAAGTTCTTCCGATATGAATAAACTAACGTTTGCGCTGTCATACTCCAACGAACCGTTAGACGATGAGACCCTTAACAAACGATTTACCATCAAGGAGATTATGCAAAAGGACGTATATACTATCAATGATAAGGAAACGACACTTCGAGCTGCCGAGATGTTTTGTGGCGGTTGTTTTCACTCACTCCTGGTGGTAGATAAAGAAGACAATCTTGTCGGTATTGTCACGAGTACGGATATGGTTATGCTTTTGCTCGAACAATATAATATCAAAATTGATTGGAATAATTCGGTAAATCATAATTAACAGAGTATGTGGTGATTCAAAGACGTGATTGTTCGTCTCATGAAGCCAGGATCTCATATCTCTATTCCATAAACAATTCAATTCATCATACCTGTTTTTGATACCAGATGCCCGCCAATCAGCCTATACCGAATGGTATGCTTGGTAAACGTGCTTGGATAAATCTGTTTGGAGTTCAAAGGTATATTCCGATATTTTTGTAAATGGTAAAAATTGAGGTTCAATTTGTTAATTGGAAGGGTTAAAGAAGTAGAAGAGATTGTAGATGCTGTTGCGCAGAGGAAGAACCTGTTTCTTTTCGGTGAGGAGAACGTGGGTAAGTCATTTATCGTAAAGCATGTTCTTGATGAGACAGGTGGTAAGGGAGTTCTCTATTCCGATGACTGTTCTACTATCAAGACCTCTCTTGCCGGATTCCTGAAAGATGATTATGCTCCTGCATTTCTCTCCAGCCAGAATATTTCATCATTAAGGAAGTTATTTTATAAAAAGGTACAGAAAGAGAAGCCATATCTTATATTCGATCATATAGGAAGTGTAGGGCCAAAGTTCTTTTCGTATTTGGAAAATCTTCTTGACGAGCATCCGGCACTTTTTATTGCACGGAGCCCAGATCCCGGAGAGATTGGTGGTTTATCTCTGCTTCTATTTTCCTTTGACAAGGTGGAGGTCCACAATCTGAATAGGAAGCACGCTTTCGAGTTGATAACGCATTTTATAGAGAGTTACCGCCTTGTGATAGATAAAGTGGACTATTTCAGAAAAGAAGTTTTCCGCTTATCAAACGGTAACCCTTCAGCAATCAGGGAGATCTGCCAGTATGCGGGGAGAGATGAGTATAAGGTTGGAAAGGAGATAAAGTTCAAGCTCTTAAATCTGGACAGGAAGATAGACTCTTTGAAGTTGTGAGAATCACAAATTACGATTTTTTTGATGTTTTTAATGCAGCAGTAAAAATAGCTACCAACTCATCTGCTTCATTAATCAAGTCTTTCAATAGTTTCTCAGGGATGAGTTCTAATTCTGAGATAAATTCTAACCAAAATAGAGATTCGTCTGATTCTTCTTCCACTATTTTTAATTTATTAATAAAATCTGCTTTTGATTTAGCTCTACAAACTGCTCTATAATTAGCAGCAACAGAACTAGATGCTTTAATAAGCTGATAAATAATCACATCAGCCCCTTTTGACTTAGGTAACTTTTCGACCATCTTAAAAACTCTAATTGCAAATCTTTTTGTTCTATTTTGAAGTTGAACTTTATCCATAATCGTAATTCGTAAATCCCAAATCGTAAATTATATTAGGTATTATTTATCTCATTCCATACGCCTTCAAGTTTTTTCATGTTTTCATCGAGTTTTCCTGATGTAGTCGATAGAGTGGTAAGTTCGTTTTGTATAGATTCTGCACTGTCCTTACGTATATCTTTGCCTTTTTGCATAGCCTGTTCTATGTTTTCAATAAGTTCATTTCCCAGATTACTGATCTCTTTGGTATATTGTTTAAATGTGCTGCCTATTCTTGTAGCAAGCGAAGAACGTGTTCTTCCGCAGTTTCTGCCAACTTCAGAGGCCACAAAATCGATCATCTCCTTCAGTACCATTTTTCTACTGATAGATTTAGGCATGAAAGTCCTCAGTATAGATTTAACCTCTTCTTCAGTCATAGACATGCTTTCCTGTACCATATAGTAAAATCTTTTATCTTCTGCCAGATCAATAGTGAATTCAGATTGCTGCATTGGTACTTCAAAGAGTTGCTCGGCAGCCGTCTTAAACTCTTGTATAATATCGTTGGAACGTTTTGTGAAACGATTGAATGTCTCCTGGATACTGTCAGATATCACCGGTTCAACATCTTCTTTGAAGGCATCAAATCCTTTAACGATCTCTGCCTTGATCATTTTTTGCATATCGTCCTTTAAGGCGGTTGGCTTGGCGTTATTATTGTCTTCGTTAAAACTTTGCAGGCAATTCCTTATCCTGGCAGTTTCAGGCTCTTCAAAATCCTTTAACATCTCTTCTACCTTTTTATTTAATTTAATCGTTTCGCCCTTGATCAAATAAGCAATATCTTCTTTGTCCTTCTTGAGATTAGCATTGAGCTTATGAAAGGTGCTTATCTTGTTTTCCAATTCCTCTTCAGAATCGGTCAGCGTTTTAGTCTCAATAGCTATCTGAGACTGTATTTGAAGCGTGATTCGCTTTAGTTTGGAAATTGCAGTGTTTAAGACTATTTTACCTTTTTCTGACGCAAGAAAATTCCCTATGGCATCCTCAAGGTCTGAAAGGCCACTTTGTAAAAGCAGCTCTTCATCTTTAGACGTTTTTCCCTCAAGTGCTTTTCTGGCAGAAATTGGCCATATTTCCTGAACAGTGAAACCCATCTCTTTAAGCACATTATTGTTATAGGCAGACATTTCCTCAATCTCTTTTGGGATCAAATTATCAACCTTATTCAAAACAAAGAATATCTTCTGTGTAGAACTTTTAATTGTTTCAAGCAGCTCCTTTTCTACCTGAGAAATGGGAACGTCTGCGCTCATGAGAAAAACTGCCGCATCCAGATGGTCCAGAAATTCATAGGTAGTTTCCGTATTATGGAGAAATGTAGAACCTATACCCGGCGTGTCTACAAGCTGCATTCCCTTTTCAAGGAGTGGAATTGGGTATTCAATACACGCGCATTTAACCCCGCGTCTGTTTTCCGGATTGCCACTTTCCGTTACGTAATCATGGATTTCCTCTAACTGGACATCTTGTTCAGTACCGTCATTCAAGAAAATAGTGCACTTGACTTCATTGCCGAATTTCAGAATCGTTACAATGGATGTTAACGGTACGACGGAAGAGGGGAGGATTTCATTGCCGACCAGGCTGTTAATAAGCGTGGTCTTTCCTCTTTTAAACTGTCCGAGTACGACGAGGTTAAAATGGTTTGAAATTAACTGCTCTCTGACAGCGATTAAACGTTCGTTACCTGCCTTGTTGTTTTCCTTTTGCAGGCTATTTATATCTGCTACGACGCCTAGAATATCGGACTTGTGGTTTATAAATTCTTCTAACATGCTACAAAGATTCCTCTAATAAAAAAACTCCTATCGAAGTATAAAACCTCCAATAGGAGTTGTTATTCACAATGTAGTCTATAACTAATAATATTTTTAAATAGTAGTAACTATAATATCTGTTGTCAAGCTGATTTAGCTTTCGGCAAAATCCGGTAAATACCTTTTCAAAATTTAATATATTTATTCTAAATTATTCATTGCATTTGTTGTTTAGCAAGGTTTATCTGATTTGATGATTTAGGGAGATATATAGAGATAATAACGGTTAATAGAAGAAAAACAGAAGACATGAATAAACAGCCTTCAAGTGCATAGTATTGGTATAATGCACCGGACAAAATCGTACCAATTAATCTGCCAAGTGCGTTAGCCATATAATAAAATCCAACGTCAAGCGATACACCCTCACTCTTTGAGTATGCCAGTATTAGAAACGAGTGCACAGACGAATTAATGGCAAAAAGTACTCCAAAAACAGAAAGTCCAATAATTAATAGCCACTCTCTGCTCAGAAATGATATTTCATAGGGCAGGAACATCGCTATGCCAAAAGGAACGAATGTTAATGGAATAGCCCATATCAGTGCGATTCTCCCGTCAGGGACCTTAGAGTGTTTGTTGCCGGTTATTGAGGGGACTACACTTTGAATACAGCCATAACCAATTATCCAGGCAGCCATAAATGTTCCAACCTGTGTATGTGACCAATGAAATACCGCTTGAAAATAAACGGGAATGGCCACAACAAACCAGACATCTCTGGCACCAAATAAACACAACCGTGCAGCAGATAGAATATTAACAGATCGGCTTTTAGAAAACAGCTGTGAAAACTTCGGTCTGTTTTTACTCTTTTCCTCTTGTTGGTTTAAACAGACTATATTAATAACCAATGCAACGGCGAGAGCTATCATCATCGACACGAGTGCATAATAGAACCCTATCCCACTCAATAGAGCAGCGCCTAAGAAAAAACCACCTCCTTTGAGTGCATTCTTAGACCCCGTTAAAGCAGCGACCCATTTATAAAGTTTTTCCTGTTGGTGTTGTTCCGGCATTAATAGTTTAATTGCACTCTTGGCGCTCATTTTATTCAGGTCTTTAGCAATACCTGAAATTGCCTGTGCAATCATCACATATGGTACCGTTAACCAACCGGCATCAGCAGCTAACATTCCCAATGCCATAATTTGTAAAATTATACCTATGCGTGTAGTAAAATTGAGCCCGATCCTGGCCCCAATCCAACCTCCAATCAGATTTGTAATGACCCCAAAAAACTCATATAAAAGAAACAGGGACGCAATTTCCATCGGTGAAAACCCCTGCTCATAAAAAAATAGAAGAACGAGCATGCGCAATGCACCATCCGTAATAGTAAAAACCCAGTAAGTCCCTGTTACAACCATATATTGTTGTGATTCTCTGCTCATAAGTACTGTGCCACCTTGTTAACGAGTTCCATCATTCGATTAACATAGCCGATTTCATTATCATACCAGGCAAGAACCTTAACTTGAGTTCCGTTAATGACCCGCGTTGATAAAGCATCTATAATACCGGAGCGTTTATCGTTGGTATAATCAACGGACACTAAGGGTCGTTCTTCATAACCCAGTATATTCTTTAGTTCATGTTCTGACGCTTGCCGTAAAGCGGTATTGACCTGATTGACCGTTACAGGGTTTCCTACCTCAAAAACACAATCGGTTAACGAAGCATTGGCTATAGGAACTCTAACGGCTATACCGTCTAGTTTTCCCTGTAACTCAGGAAAAATTAATCCAATAGCGGTTGCTGAACCTGTTGATGTTGGAATTAAGGATAGGCTGCTTGCACGAGCCCGTCTTAAATCTTTATGTGGTGTATCCAATATACTCTGTGTGTTGGTAAAATTATGAATTG
>ENA-OREN01002099-OREN01002099.1-marine-metagenome-genome-assembly--contig:-NODE-2099-length-21215-cov-6.248652_pt1 | contig 21215 bp, 23 predicted proteins | sample MGYA00248624_ERZ508555 | MGnify/ENA primary metagenome ERZ508555 (study PRJEB26222, sample SAMN06267773) | marine metagenome | isolation source: Saanich Inlet, British Columbia, Canada | place...
TCAATAAAAGAATAATTAATTTTCTTTAATGAATCAATGTGGTTTATTACTACATATAGAAGAAACGAAAAAATATAAATACCCCACAACAAACAAGCACCCATGACTTGTGGCCCGCCTCGTTTACTTTGAAGTGAACTGCTAGTGGACTGTTAGTGAAAAAAAATGTCTCACGGGCTCCGGCCTGGACGCGCGCAATTAATAATGAAGGAACTCGATGGGGGAATTTTCGTTTTTTGTCCTACTACGATACCCACTCAGATTTTTGTGGTAAATTATTCTGTACTAACAGTAAACTTTTCGATTAACTCAAGGGTTCCTCTGAGTTTACTGGAGAGTGCTCTCAGTATAGGTACGAGAGCTTTGGGGTTATTCTTCATGAACTTTACAGCATCTTCTTCTTTGAGGACTCGAAGGACCACACGATCACTAATAGCTTTACAAGTAGCCGTGCGTGGTGTCCTTTCGAGCCATCCAATCTCTCCGAAGACCTCGTTTTTTTTGAGAGTAGCGAGGTAGCCATATCCAGCTTTACTGACTTCTACTTCACCTTCATCTATGATGTAAGCTTCAAAACTAAGTTCTCCTTCTTTAAGGATGACTTGGTTTTTCTTGAAGTAGACAGTTTTACTCATTTTCTGTTAATACGTCCTAAGCTTAACAGGCTTCTGTTTAGGGGGTTTTTTTCTTACCTTAGCCTTAGGCTTAGGATTAGGATAACCTTTCAATTTAGGCATACTCAGAGTCCTCTGTGGTTACGGATTTCTCCCTTTCGGGAATCATAAGGGAATTGTGTAGAAACTTTCTTAACTCCCTTGTTTTTTACTGTCATTGAACTTGTATCTCGTGCCGGTGGTACAGGATTACGTCTCCCAAGGCTCGTATTGAAGTCCCCTGAGCTTGTGTTTCCTGATATCTTTGATGCTCTCATGTTCTAACTCCTTGTATTTATGATTACGTTCTACTTTCCTAGTCCTGAAACGCTTGTCTCTGAACATCTTGTTGATCACTTGGTTCTCAAGTTCATACTTAGCTTTCTTGTCTATTATTCTCATTTTCTTTTGTTTTTACGCTTAGAAACTAAAGAAGCAGTTGTACTAGCAACAGCCGTAGCTGCGGCTGAAGCATTCAAAAGATGTTTGCTAAGCACGAATGGCACAGGACCCTTTGCCTCTTTGCGATAAGACTTGGCAGACTCCTGAGCTTTCTTATCAAAAAGCAACCTCTTCTCTTTTTTCTCAACAATCTTATCCGTCCTATCAGCAAGCTTTTTATTCTTAATAGCCTTATCCTTTTTCTTTTTAATAGATAAACCAGAGTCAACTTTAGGTTTCTTTCGTTGAGTTACTTTTTCTTTTTGTCTTTTTGATCCTTGTCCTCTATAACCTTTTTCAGTAGTTTCTTTCTTTTTACCTATCTCAGCTCGTTTCTTTGTAATAGCTTTTCGTAATTTTTTAGCTGCACCTTTTTTTAAATGTTTGCCAACCATATAAGTAGCTAATCTAATACCTAATCTGGCAGCAACAACAGCAATTATTGGTAAAGGCATATTACATTATACTCCTTTTATAAGGGACACATCCTAGATTAAAATAAGGAGGAATAGTACGTTTTTCTTCTTCAGCTTTCTTAAAGAATTCATTATGTTTCTCTGCACACGCTTGGTGACTTGGAAACGTACCTATTACTTCTCCATGTTGAATTTGAACAGGAGCAGATGTAAGATTTAAATGTATTACTATAAGTAACCAGATCATACCCTAACCCACACGTTTTCATCTTCTTGACTTACTTCAGCAGTATTCATAAATGATTTTATATTCTCTTCTAGTTCTTCTACTCTACGGTCATTATAGGCTATAGCTTCATCAGCAGCCATCTGTTCTACCCAGTAGTTAACTCCCATAGCCAGGACATCTATCCTATCGTCATACTGAAGTGAACCTTTATCTTTAGTAAGACGAGTCATTTGATAAAATAATTGTCTACGAGGCTCTTCTTTATTCTCCTCGTAGTCTCTTTCAGCCTCAGTTAAACTTATAATCAACCTATGTTGATTCATAATTGGTTCTAAAACATCTATAATTCTTGCTTCTTTTTGCTTGGAATGCTTGATTTCTTCTACATGACACTGGTGAAACTGGTTTAATACAGGTTTGAACAGCTCTGTATACATACCATCACCGAAATTAGCTTCAATTTCTATGGTATTTACCTTATGAGCTTGTGCTATCAGGGCTAACTTGCGTAATGTAGGCTTATCGTAGCCACCTTTTAGTCCACCTACAGCTAATACAAAGATTTTACCGTTTAATATCTTGGTAACAACGTATCCTGTCTCATCAGCTCCCCTACCAGCAGGATCTATGTGCATCGCAGCACCAGTATACTCGTAGTAATCCCCAGAAACCTCGAAAGGTTTGTAGAAATAATCTCCTGAGAGGCCAACCGCAGGTAAATCCATGAGTTCATCCCTAGCCCATTGGACTCTACCAGGAGATTTTTCAGTATTTAAAGGGATTACAAGTAGATCTCTGAGTTTAAGTGGGTATCTCTGGTCATCTTCACCGGAAGTATCCAGCATAAACTGTAAAGCAAACCCTGATTTACCATAAGATGCTTCTCTTTCTACTAAATCTAGGTCATCGAACCTGAAGGGGTCTGTAGGCTCGTTTACAGTCTTATTTAAGGTAGAGATGAACGGAGCTAGCTTAGTCCCATAAAACGTCTTTAAACGGCTCTCAGGCATCCTGGCTGGCCATATACGACACTTGTAACCTCTAGTCTGGAGGTTAGTGTAAAGACTCTCTTCAACTTGAGGTGTTCCTAAGTAGACTATGCGTCCCACTTTTGGCATTACAACAGCATCGAACTCTTTAACTACTTCTCCTAACTTATCTCTCATCACTTGAGTAAGAGCATTACTTAGAACTTCAACATCATCAGCAATAATAACATGAGCACGAGAACCAACTATTTGACCGGTGATACCAACAGACTTAACGCTAGGAGCATGAGAAGCCCTAGAGGGAGCAACATCAAAAGCAACATTAGAACTTCTCTGATCCTCTCTTGCCCTGAGATGTTGGAGGATAGGCATTTCATGAATGATTCTTTTAGTAAATGTAGAAAAGTCATCAGACCTCTGTTTAGATGCAGATACTACAAGGAACTTTAGTTGTGGATCACATAGTAACTTCCATACAACAAAAGCAGAAGTAATCCAAGATTTACCGACTCCTCTAAAGGCCTGGATAATAAGTCTCTTAGGCCCTCCTTGGAGATACTCAGCGATGTCGTATTGTATAGGAGTAGGATCAGGTAGAGCGAGATGCTTCCAAGCAAGATAGAGAAAATTACGGAAATCATCTTTAATTAACTGGAGCTGACTCTTGCTTTCTAGGCGTTTCATCAAAAGGTAATTCCTCTACTAGTGATTTTATATCCTCGTTATTAGTACCAAGGCACTCAATATTGTTGTCTCTGAGGAACTGCCTGACAACATTGAGGTGAGCTGGAGTAGCCTCACCCGATTGTAAAGTTTCTGCCAGAGTTCTCGCAAGTAATCCATGAAGTTCTCCTAAGTCATTTACTGTACCATTACTCATCTGTTAGTCTCCTTACTTTATCCTCTACTTTATCCATCATACTTTTTTCTACTTCACATACTTCTTTGTAAATATCATTATTTCTGCTTACTACAGCTAAATCTTTAGAGACAACTTCAGGAGGATTGTTCTCAAGGAACCACTTCTTAGTCGCATCATTCAGTTTAACCTCATCATACCATAAGCATTCTTTAGAGTAGTAATCATCGTGGTCATAAAAGCCTATCGCAAAGTTAGCTACAGGAGCTACTAGTTCTGGAAGGATACTACATCCCATCGAGAACGTCAGGCATACCAACACGATCCCTAACCTTAGCTTTAGCTTCGTCAATTTCTTTCTCCACTTCGACTTTAGCAGCCATCCCTTTAGGATGATTGATGTTATTAAAGATATTACCAGCTAACCAGTTAAATATAGGCCATACAGTTCCTAACATTGGAACTTTCTGTACCCACCTGTCAGGTAATGATCCGGTTACAACCGTAAACATAAGAACTATTTCTCCTGCTATTTGGAACCACCCTTGATTCATGAACATTTCCATCTTTAAAAATTCCTCTCTGTTATTTTATTGCCATTATTATTCTGTTCTTTGTCCATCTTTACTACAGTTATTTTACAAGTAGGACAATAATAATCCTTGTACCATTTGTAATCTGTCATACCTTGAGATACCTGTTGCATCTCTTCTGAGCATTGTTCACATTTTACTGGCAAATATAGACTCCGAATATAATACCTACAACCGACATTATTACCATCCATTTATAACAACACTTATTCATCATACCCATCAGTTAATCTCCTTATATCAGTTATTAAAGAACAAGGGATCATAGCAGTTCCCTTATAGGTCTTATTATCATCCTCCTTATTATAAGCTAATATAACATAGTCATCTTTAAAACTTAAGAAAAAACCTATAGTATCATAGTAGACTTCTTTAATCTCAAGTGTGTCTACTGTAACTTCATCTGGATAATCTACAGCATCTTTCCATGTAATAATAACAGGAGTATCTTTCTCAACCTTCTTAATCAATAGAAGTAATTGAGTTAGTTTCATAACTTTCATTTTGTTGTCAAACCTAACCAGGCAGCAGCAGCTCCTAATGCTGTCGCTATAGCAGTTCCTATCCCTTGTACTGTCTTGATCTTCGTTTCTATTCTATCAACTCTAGTATGAACACGTTTTATTGTGTTCTCATTTGAATCTACTTCCTTACTAAACTGGGATAACAATTCATCTATTCGCTTAAAACGCAAAGCCTCCAGATCCTCGTGTGCATTAAACTTATCATTAATAAATTCTTTTAGCTCATTATGTAATTCCGTCATTTACTTTCCTTTGAGTTACAAGTATGATTGCTAGTAATAATCTCATTTGAATTTAGAATCCACCCAGCATTTTCCGTAATACATAAGCCCTATCCATAGTGAAAACAAAAACCCTTCGATGTATCCCAACCCATTCCATATATCTAATACTTCCATTTATAATAATATTTCTTTAAGGTCTGGCATTCATTTAGTATTGCGAGGGGAGAAGAACATACATCCCACCCAGTAATAATGCTATGTAAAAAATTAGTTTAATCATTTCTCCACCCAGCTAGTATTATCTTCATGCCACAAATACATTTTGCCATCATCTGGATAAGGCGTAGGAGCATTCCATTTACAAGTTGATTCATTCAGTAACCAAGACGGATATGGTCGTTGACCTATAAAAGCGTCCCTAGTTTGATCGTATATAAAACCTATACCAGCATAATTTTTTCTCGTTCCATCTTTATAAGTTTGTTTCCAACTCGATGTATTATTATAGAGTTTATTCAAATATGTAATCCCAGCAGATTCAGTAGTTGCTACATGATCTGCAACTACCACTGAGGCTATGACCATGTTATTTTCATCTAATTCTACAAAATAAGCCATTAGTTGATGTCCTTAAGCTGTATATGTTCCATTTACAAGAAATTTAATAATGGTGTAATCTCCAGTTTCAACTGGAGTTACTGCATTTGTATATGTCCCTGAATAAGAAGATGTTAGTATTCGTAAAATTACTACTCCATTTCCTCCATCGCCTCCATTACCAATACCTTGATGAGTTGAACCTGCACCGCCACCGCCAAGACCATCTGTGCCATCTTCACCCGGTTCATTGCCTGTTCCTCCACCTCCATCACCGCCTATTCCACCTAAAGAAGTGCCAGAGCTTTGTCTACCACCTCCACCACCTCCAGCATATGTAATGGCACTACCAGTAATACTATTTGAAACTCCATCGCCTCCAGTGCCTCCTCTTTCTCCTGTCCCAGTAGGGGAGCCACCAACTTCAGACGCTCCACCTCCACCGCCACCCGGGCCTTCTCCACCCCCATAACTATCGCCGCCAGCATAGCCCTCAACAGGAGAATATCCGCCCTTGTTACCAGCACTTCCGCTTGCGCCGTTAGTGCCATCTGAAGCTAGATTACCACCTCCACCAGATCCTCCAGTAGTAGAATAAGCGGCAGTTGAGCCACCAATATAAGTACCACCTCTACCACCACCAGACGAGGTAACTGTCGTGATGCCAGTTCCACTTAGAGAGGAATCGCCTCCTTCAGTGCTAGCAGTCTGATATACACCTCCACTACCACCCGCACCAATAGATGCCGTATAAGTGTTTCCCTTTGTTAACGTAATTGCTGTACCACCAAAATTTGTTCTGTAGCCACCAGCCCCTCCTCCTCCAGAATATATGCCGCCACCTCCACCACCTCCAGCGACAATCAAATATTCTATATCTCCATTATAGGGAACTTCACCACCAGCCCCAAACCCAATATACTGACCATAGAAATTAGCCATTACGCATCATTCTCCGCATCGGTTGTGAAGAAAAGTTTGATACCAAGTAACCTAGCATCTCCTGCCATATCATCATTCCCATCACTAACATCCCTAAATATTCTGAAGAAACAAATATCATTATCGGCAACTGTTCCTGCAATTGTCACTGCACCACTTTCAGCCGTTACTAATACTTCTTCTACTGCTCCTTGTGCATCATCAGTAACAACTACTGCCGTTCCATAAGCAACATCGATTGTAGAATTATCTGGTACACCAACACCTTGTAATCCCCAAGCAACACCAGTAGTAGCAGCTAATCCTGCCCACCATACTTGAAATGTTACTGTTCCAAGACCATAGGATTTCGGAAAACAAACTTGAAATTGTGCAGCTTCATCTGCATCTTTGTCAAAATCAAGAACGTGCATATCTGGTCTGCCAGCAGTAGTTTCAACGCTGGTTATAGCAGCACAACCATTAGAATCTGTAGGTCGCATAGCTAATGCAGGAATCCATATCGTTTGGACACCAACAGTTGCTCCGTGAACAAGATCAATCACTCCCTGAACAGTGTCCTTCTTTGTATTACCTGAATCTGTGGCATCTCCGTGAAGTATATAATCTGAGGCTGTTACAGTAGCATCGGTGAAATCCCCGACAAACGCATCCTTCATCAATGTTTCATCAATCTGATTTGTAGCGATATGGGCTGTATCTATACTTGTAGCTGCATAATGCTCACTATCAATTGCATCATCTGCAATATGAGCGTTATCTATACTTCCATCTGCATAATGTTCTGAATCTATAGCATCATCAGCTATATTAGCTCCTGCAACAGTATCTGCCCCAACTGGGGTTGCCTTAACAACACCCGAACCTCTACCTAAATTTTTACCTACTATTCCACTCATAGTTTATATTCCTTCTAAATTTATAATGTTTGTTCTAAGTAGCTAACACAAACATCAATATCTGATGAACTACCAGTAATAATAGATAAATGATCGGCTGCTTCCATTACAAATTTACTTGTATGTTCAAATGTTTCTTTAGCTGCAAGAGCTTGATCGAAATAGATATAAGTATCTGCTCCCGATCCTCCATCATCAATCAGTAATTTGAATGATTCTGCTGCATTTCCTGTTTCACATATAGTTACACTTAGAACAGTACAAGTTTTACCTGCTCCAACTGTCAGCAAAGCTTGTACTGAAGACGCATCTCCTCTAAATGTTGCTAATTTTAAAACTTCACTTGCCATAATTCATCTCCGTTAAAATCCCATGACTAAAGCTTTTCCTGTACTTGTAGTATATGAACTCCATGTTCCATCAATGACAGGGCTTGTTAATGTTTTGTTGGTTAATGTTTGAGTAGCATCAGTACCTACTAAAGTAGTACTAGCATCTGGAAATGTAAAAGTTCTCGTAGTACTGCCTGATATTGTTGAACATTGGAACTGAGCTTTCTTAGTTGTATCTGAATTATCTTGAAGAGTAAAATTATCATCATCAAGAGTTGAAATAGTAGCTGATTCAAGAGTGTCTATTTGTCCCTGAATACCTGAAGTTACCCCATTAAGATAACCAAATTCAGTATTACTTATAGTTCCATCATGAATCTTAGTGGCAGCAATACCAGCACTTCCATGAATATCAGCATTGACTATAACTCCTGTAGCTATTGCAACTACACCAGCATTACTGATAGTTATATCACCGGATACTGCTACATTATCAAAATCAGTTCCATCTGCAACTAAAATATGAGTATCAGTAGCAGCATAAGAGTCATCGAAAATAGCTATCTTAGCTCCGGTTACCGCGTCATCTGCTATTTTAGCTGTAGTTACTTGTCCTGCTGCAATATGAGCAGTATCTATACTACCATCAGTATAGTGCTCCGAATCTATGGCATCATCAGCAATTTTAGCACTTGTGATAGCATCCGCAGCTATCATGGCAGTCTCTACTGCTGTATTAGCTATCGTCAAAGCTCCAGCAGAATTGATAGTAGCATCTCCTGAGAGAGCTACACCAGCATAGTCTGTACCGTCAGCTACTAAGATATAACCTGATGTTGCAATAGCAGCATCATCTAGTAAATCTAGCTCATCTAAGGCTTCCTGGGCCATGTAGAATGCTTGTTTACTATCTGTATCTAAGTCAGACTCAGATAAGTTAGAACCATCTACATAGTCTACAAGTCTACTTGATTGACTCGTAGTTCTTTTGATTAAAACTACCTGATCTGCCGTAATATCAGCAGGATCACTTACTGTAACTAAGCTATCGTTATTCCAAGTAAAGGTTGCTGTCGCTCCATCTACTGTAATGGCTACATGAGTTCTACTTATAAATGGAAATGTTACAGCAAACTCTTGTGTATCTCCTGAAGCAACATATCTTACACTTGAATTAGCCATTTATTTGGGTCCTTGTCCTAAGTTAGTTAATGATTGAAATCCTGTTGGTCTTTCAGACATTGTTTTAGTATTCATTTCATATATTTTAAAATCTGCAGCACCCTTAATAAGTCTATCAAACTTTCCAAGAGCTTCATCTATTGCTACTTTTTTATTTTCATTAATTATATTTTCTAAAAGTAATAACTGCATACCTTCAGGCATGGATAAAAAACTTTTAGTTTTTACTGTTTTATTTAAAAGTTGATTACTTTTAGTCCATTTATCAATAATAAAGGATTTTTCTTCATCAGTTAAAGTAACTCCCATAACTTTATTAAGAGCTGAAGGCTGACTAACAGTAGATTCTAGTTCTCCTAATTTATTAATAAGAGGACTGGTAGATTGTTTAAGAACTGGAGAAGGATTAAGTAATGAATTAACTATATTATTAGTAATATCTAAATCTTGATTAACACCAGGATATTGAACTACATTTCCTGCTAAATCTTTCATAGCAAATCTATTACCCCAACCAAACATTACCTGATCATTAGCTTCTTGAAATACTCTTCCTATTGAATTTGATATATCATAAAATCTTTTACCTAATAAACTTTCACCTTCTTCAGATTCAACAGCTTGTAATTTTTCAGGTTTAACAGGATCTATTCCTCTAGTTAAATTACGTCTAATACTAGAAAATAAACTAGTACGAAGATCAATAAAGCCAGCAACACGTTTAGCAGTACGATTAAGTCCTCTACCGTCTGTACTAAAAAGATCCATAAGTTCTGTTATACCTTGAATATAACTTCTATCTTTTAGCATTTCAGCCATTCCTACTACACCAGCATTAATAACTTCATTATATTTTTCTTCAATAGCGTCTGATTGATCACCTCGTTCATATTGTCCTTGTAAATTAGTCATAGCTTTAGCCATATTAGCCATAGTAGCTGCAGATGCTAACATTAAACCATAAGGATCAAACCTATTATAATTTTGCCAACCATCACCAAAATTAACACTCCACCAATGTCTGCCACCCATTTGAGCCTCTAGGTTAGCTCTAAGTTTATGATCTCTAGGAGGAGCACCAGTAAAATTACCAGCAAAAGCCATTCCAAATAAGCCGGTCCAGATAACATAAGACGAAGCCATACGAGCCTCTGCTAATTCTTTAACACCTATATTAGTACTTCTCAAGTCAGCTTTAAGTGTATTACTAATTCTATTAAGGAGAGGAGTTCTATCTAAAGAAAACTGAAAAATATTAGCTGGAGTTTGAAAGAAAGGAATAAATATCCTAGAAATACCAGTTGGATCACGTTGATCTATAAATTGTTTTAAACTCTTAGCTACACCATCAACTAATTTTTCTTTTCCAAATTCATCTTTAACTAATCTATCAGGTAAAACATTAGTAAAAGTATTAACATCAGCAGCGTGTCTTGCTTGTTCTATAATATCTTCATGTTCAAATATATTATCAATAATATCTTTAGTTCTTTTTTGAATTGCTGCTTTATCTACTTCAGTTTCAAATTTACCTATTTCATGGCGAGCTTTTCTATAAGCTAAAGCTCTTTGTTCAGACCTATTAATTAAACTTTTAAAAGCTTCATCTGTAGATAATAAAAGTCTTCCTGGTAGATTAACAGCATTTCCTAAGTAATCTATAGCTTTACCTAAATTTCCACCAACATTAAAAGCTTCTTTACTAATAGCTCTATCTCTAACATTCATAAAGTCCATCTTATAGTGAGGATCAGTAGGACCATGTTTTATAGCTTTAAACAATGTTCTTAAAGCATCAGGTACTCCAGCTACATAATTCCATGCTAGTGTATTAACTTCTTTAAAATCTATATCTCCTTGACCTGTTATTTTAGTTTTAAGAGCAGCAAAAGCTCGTTCAAAAACACCAGAAATAATAGCTGAAGTTGTACCTAATGGATTAACTTCAAGAATAGTTTTAGCTGAAGAAAGAAGACCATTAATATATATCTCAGACCAAACTCTAAAAGTTTTAGCTGAATAAGAACGATCCATAGCAGCAAGTCTGGTACGCATTTGCTGAAAAGACATTTTATCAATATCAGCTAGTTCTGCAGCTTGGGCTTTAAGTTCAAATGCTTCTCTAATTTCTTTTTCTGATATAGCAGTTTTAAGTTTATCTTGATGAAATTTTATAGATTTTTGAATATCTTTTTCAATTTGTGTACGCTCTATTTCTGGAGCTTTATCAAAATCTTGTTTGAGTCGTTTTTCTATAACTTTATTAAGTCTTGTATTTAAAATTGCTACTCGTTTTTCTACTTCATCAAGAGGTTTAAGTTTAGCTATAAGTCTTGCACGTTCTCCCTCTAATTTTTTTATATCTACTGTAGTAGCTTTTTTCTTTTTAGGATCTTTAACTTTTCTAGGATCAATATCATCTCGTAACTTTCTTATGTCATCTGATAGTTTTTCAAATCGTTTACGAAGACGTAATTGTTCTTTAGCATTTCTTTTAAATTTATTAAGAGTAGTATCTCTATCTTGTCTAATTTTTTTAAGTTCAGCCCTAGAAACTTCAATTTCTTTTAACTGTTCAGGAGAGGCTACATCTTTAAGAGGCCGTTGTTTAGCAAAAGGAGCACCCCTTTCAGGTCTTTTCATACTAGCTTTAAGTTTTTCTAGTCTAGTTAATTCTGCTGCGACTCGTTTACCTGTAGGAGTTTCTTTTAATTTATGAACTTTAAACTTTCTTTTTCTACCTCTTTCTTTTCCTTTAACTATTCTACTAACTTTTCCTGTAACTTCTACAACAGAACCTGTAAGATCTACAGAAACATCTTGTTTACCTGTAGTCTGAGCTGAAAATTCTTCTAATTCAATTTTATCTAATCTTTCTAATTTTGAACTACCTGCAGCAGCTCTAATAGAAACTTCATTAGCTGGACTAATAGCCCTTTTTTGTAATTCTTTTTTTATTATATCTTCATTTTCTATTGCTTTAGTCTTTTTACCATGTGCTCTAAGTGCATCACTAGTAGCTTTAGATAAACCAGCTCCATTAAAAAGTAAAGCTTGTTCTATTTGCCAAGCTTCATCAAGTAAATCTTTATTAGCTCTAGTAGGATTTTTAGAAAACTGAGTATTTAATTTAGCTATTTTTCTTGTTTGAACGGCTGATAAGGCTTTAACAGTACCAATATAAGGAATAGAATCTCTGACATTTCCAACAACTAACTGAAGTTGTTTAAGAATTTCCTGTTTACCATCATCAGTTGTAATAATAAAATCATCTATCATATCATCAATAACAACATCAAAATCTTCAGTAGCTATTTCTGGTTTAGCTTTAATTTTGACATCAATACGTTTTGATATGTATTGAATCATGTTCATCATGTTATGTGATTCACCAGATTTTAACAAATTAAATGATAAAATTTTGTCTAAATCTTGATCTGGTATTTTTTCATTATTAGCAAGTTTATCAAACATTTTCCTGATGTCTTCTGGCATTTCAGGAATAAGTTCTTCGTTACTTTCAAATCCTTGCTTATAATCTTCTTTAAATCTTTTGTTTGACTGTAAAATTGCTTCTTCTTTAGAAGGTAGAGGCTTAGAAATAAGCTCTTCTATTTTATCAGTTTCCCCACTTTGTCTTACTTTATCTAATATTTCTACTTGGTCTACTGCTAATTCATCAGCAGCTTCTTTTAATTCGGAATCAGGCTTTCCACGTTTTCCTTTAATTCCTTTATAAACCCATCCTGTAGCTCTAATTAATTCGTTTACAATTGCACCAGATAATATTCCAGAAACAGCAGCTTTAAGTCTTGCTATTGATTCTGGATCAGCATCTTTTTGTGCTAAAAATTCTTTAACTACTGCACCTACTTTACTGTCTTTAGATATAACACCTATAGATAAAGCAAAATTAGCAGCATTAGGATCTTTAGGATCAAAACCAAAAGCATCAGATACTGCACCAGCAGCTCCAGCAGCCACTATTTCTCCTGCTCTAGTAAGCTTAGATGACTTTTGAAAAAGATTAGCCATTTTTAAACCAATCTTAAAAGCTCCACTAGCAGGAATAAACCAAGTAGAAAACTGACCAAGACCTCTAGCTATCTGATCTCCTATTTCATCCGGTTCTGGAATATTCCAGGCGTTATCTTCAAGAACTCCTAATGTTTGTCCTCCTTCTTCAACAGCTTTAGCTACACCTAAACCTAAATGTTTACCAAATTCAGTAAATTCATCAAACATACTTTTTTGGTTGTTAGCTATAGCGTGTGCTTCTTGTTCAATTATAGGAACTGATTCTTCTCTAAGAGCTTCTTGTACGTTATCAGCAGCAAAATTAGGAGAATCTTCATAACGATTTCTGGCTGCTCTATTACTAATATAACTAGATCTTATTTGATCTGTAATACTTTGAGTTGTTTCTTCTACTTCTTCTGTCATTTAAATACACCTAATTTACTGGCTTTTTGCATATAATCTCTAGTTTCTGTAGGTAAATGAGGTAGAACTTCTGCAAATTTATTTTTATTATTAGCTAGTTTTCTTGCTTTTGCCATGCTTTTTGTTGAACTATTATATCTAGCAAAAGCAAACTTTAAAGGATAATCAGTATTTTTAAATTCAGGTAATAATTCTCTTTCTATTAATACTGATGCTGCTTTTATTCCTTCTTCATTGTCAGTCATTATTTTTTCTGCTGACTTAAAAATCTTAGGATAATTTTTTACCATACCTCTAGCAGTAGCTGGCATAAATTGTGCTATACCTTTAGCTCCTTCACTACTCTCTTTTATATTTTTACCTAAAGAAGTTTCAAGCGTTAATATTGCTTTTAAAACTTTAGGATCACCACCTGTCTCTTTAGCTACTTTATTAATTAAATCTTTTATATCTGGTTTAGAAGTAATTTTAGAAACTTTTCTAGCAGTAACTTTTGATTGAGCAGGTACAGTTTTAGAAGTAATTATATCTGTAGGTTCTATAGCTTCTAAAGGACGTAATCCTTTCCGAGTATCCGTCTCCCCTATAAAATCCTCAGAAAAAGTTTCTAGGGTTGGACTAAAGGGAGCAATATCAATTGTATCAGGACCAGGTTTTGTAGAACTAACTTCACTTGATTTTGTCTCCTTAGATTTAGGAGCTACTATATCTAAAAATTGTTGAGTACTTTTTAATTCGTGTTTAATAGCAGGTTTATCATCAAAAATAGAAGCTTCATCTAAAAAGTCAATAAGTCTTTCTCCTCTTTTTTCAAGTTCTTGAAAGAAACCTGCTACTCTTTTCATCGGATGAATTTCTTCAGCTTTTTCAGTTGGTTTTTCTTCTTTAAGTTTAGGTTTAGGTTTAGATACTTCACCTAAAACTCTATATCTTACTGAATATTTATCTATTTCTTTATCTAATTGTTTTATTATAGGATCTGGTAAACTTTTTAAAGTTTCTTGTAAGACTGTCTGACGAACTGCATCTGGATTTCTTTCCGCTACTTTTTTAATATATTCTTTATCTATCTTGGTTGCCTTATCAGGATCTTTAAGAAATTCAGTTACATCTTTAGTTTCTTCTTTTACATATTCTGGTGGGTTTCTTATTAAATTATTAGTTTGTATGTAAGATTTATTATGAAAAGCTGCTTCATGTAATTGAGCAGTTATTCCTGTACCTACTGACACATCTCCTTCTTGTAATTCAGGTACTTCTCTAAAAAAAGGAGGTTTATTATTTTCAACATTTCGTAAAAACGTAAAAATTTGGTCATTAAAATCTTTAGTAAATGTTCTAATATCTGGATCTTTATTCTCAATAGCTGCTTGTCGAGAAGCTTGTGTAGCTCTACTATCAAAAACATCTCTAATAGATTGTAAAGCCATTAATAAATCTGCTGCTTTTGTAGCACTAACTCCTTTATTTAATAAAGAAGCTCTAAATGCAGCTACATTAATTTCACCGGTCTGTAAATCAACAGTCATTTTAGCACTTAAACTCTTGTTTAATAATGAAACAAGTTGTCCATTAACAGTTTTTATAGCCTTGGTATGTTTATCAAAAGCAATTGTTGTTTGATTTTTTTCTTTTTCTATATAAGGACTAAACTGTTTATAATCTCTAAGATCTATTCCTTTTTCTATCATAGCAATCTTAACATCAGATTCATCTGGAGCTATAGTACCAAAATATATTGATTTTAATAATTGATTACCTTCTGGACTATCAAAAGTATGTTTACGATTTTCTATATATGTATCAACATTTGTTTGAATTTTATTAAGTTTTGCTATATCTGTTTCACCATGCTGTTTAGCTAACTCTGCTGCTTGTTGTCCATTACCACCTCTTGCTGTAAGGTCAAGTACAGCTTCATTAATACGTTTATCTCTTAAGTCGTTTGAAGCTTTATTATCATCTTTTATTTGTTTAAAATATGCTGCACTTTTTATTTGATAAGCATCATATATTTTTTTAAATTCTTCAGCATCTTTACCTTTACCAGAATATAAATGACCGTAAGTAAAACCTTCGCTATTAAAAGGTTGTTTCATAAGGTTTTCAATAACTGAAGGTACTCCTAATATATCCCCATTAACCGTAAGAGTTTTAAAAAGTAATAATTTTCTTTCTTCAACAGGCATTTTTGGAAAAAGTTTTTTAAGATCTTTACTATTATTGTTAATCCATTTATCTGTAAAAACATCAGTTAATTTAAGTTCAGTACCTTTAAATATGTTTGATTTTTTAATATATTCAACGGCTTCATCAATTTGATTTGAAGCTGCTTCAATAGCTTGAACGTGCATTACATCATCTGCAACTTTATATATATCTTTTTTAACTTCTTGCTGTAATTCTTCTATTCTAGTTTTATGCTTTTGTGCAATTAACGGATTAGAAATAGTAGCTAAAGATCTTTGTAATAAATCTTTTGAATAGTGATCTATAAAATCAATTTTTTCTGATGCTGGTGTCACCAAACTATTGATAATATTAGAAACTTCTTCACTCTCAGTCCATGTTTTATATTCTAAAAATTTATCATTAGCTTCATTAAATTCATATATTTTAGACCAAGCATCTTGAGCTATTGGTAATAACCTATCAGGCATTACCTCATTTCTTAAAGCTGCGTTTTCTGCTAGTTTTATATCTTCTTTAATTCTACGTTTTTTAGCATAATCAGCAGCAGAACCTATAGCATTACCAAAGCTCTGTAAACCTGAAATAAGTTGAGCATCTCGATCAGAAGTATCGGCTAATCCTTGGGCTACTACAGATCTTTGGGTATCTGTAAGTTTCGTTTCTAATGGGTCTAGTCTAAATAATTGATCTGGAGATGGCATTAAGCTGTTGTACCTATTTTAGCGTTAATAGCAGTTTGCACACCTGTACCGGCAATACTTAAGGCTGTACCTAACATACTACCACCAGTACTTAAATTAGAAAATGCAGCATTATTTTGACTGAGAGTGCTTAAGGTTACATTTTGATGTCTAATTTCAAAGTCTCTCATTTTAGTTTGAAAATTTAAATCTTTACGAGCTAAAGCATTATATCCATGTCTTGCAATATTCATAACGGTAGCTTGGTAAGAACCTCCTTGTTTACCAAAAGTTCCTCCTGCACTTCCAGCTATAGCAGCATTTTTAGCTTGCTCTCTTCTTATAGCTTTTTTTAATTCAAAATCATCTAATCCAAACTTTTTAAGTTCTAATAAATGTTGAGCATTTAAATTAAGATGGGAATTAACAGCTAAACTATTATTAATAGAGGCTTGTCTGTAAGCTTGAACTCGTTGATTATATGCTTTTTGATCAGCTAGTGCTCTTTGATGTAAAGAAGTACCTGCTTTCATCATAAAATCTACAAAATATAATGCTTCATAGGCCATTAATCAGCCACCTTACAGAACTCATAAAACTTCACATTATTTACCATACGTTCCCCTATTATCTTAAATCCACACCACTTGATCCACTTAAGGTGCATCTCATTCCTACTATCTATGATATTCCATAGATGAGGAAATAAAGTATTCATCTTCTCAACTTCAGTTCTACTTTCTTTCAAGAAAGGTCTTTTGATTTTCTTTAGTTTATCTGAACCTAACATCCAGACGAGTCCTGTTTTGCTATCAGCAGGAACAACACCATACATACCAACAACTTGACCATAGTTATTTATGATAGACCTACAGACTCTCCCGAATAGATATCCACTTAATAGAGATTGTTCTGGAGTCTTCCCTAGAGTATTAACTTCGCGTTTATCTTCATACCTCAGATTAGGAGCTAACTCACATACATCGTGTAGCTGAGTAGCCCTATGAAAAGGCTTCATGTTATCTCCTTGCTACTGTTCTTACTACATAATTACCTTCCCAATCAGCACCAGTAAAGGCACAAGGAAGGTATGAGTCAGATATGAGTTCCATTTTTAGATCTCTGGAATCTGCCAAGATAAGCTTTTTAAAGCTACCAGTTTCAAAAGGAATAGTACCAATCTTATTTAAAGGTGATCCTAAGATACGGCCTGTATACACATGGCTGAACGCATCTCTTCCTGGAGCTGTCACCTGAAGCTTAAAGTAGCCAGTATTAAAGTAGTCTACATTGAACTTACGGATCTTCAAGACACCCCCTGAGAGAGAACTCAGTCTCCCCTGTACTTCACTCTTAATGGTAGGCTCAGTGAATTCATAGAGAAATCGGTATTCCTTACCGATGAAACATGAGTTAGCTGAGTGATCACCAGTAGCCGTGAGTGTAGTGGGAGTAGTTTGAGATACCCCTTGAACTATGTCTCCTTCCTTACCATCAAAAGCAGGACCAAAGAGCACTCTAAAGGTTGACCCAAAGTCATCAGGATAGGGTATAGTCCAAGAAGTAAGATCAGCACCGGAACTGTAAGTCCCTGTAACTTCTGTTAGTCTATCTAAATGAGGCTTAAAGGAAAGCTGAGTAGAACTTTCAGTTAGGTTTACAAGTTTAGCATCTTGTAAATTCATCTTATCTAGGTAAGTACCATCAGGTCTTACTATAATAAAATAAGCTACATTTTCTATAACTCTTATACCTATTACTTGTTCTTCATCTTTAAACTTCCATTTAGACCATGAGCTTAATTTCTTTACTCCTCTTTCAAAGAGCATTTTATACATAAAAACTTCATTTAAATTCTCATCAGACAAAGCAAAGAGAGTATCTCGATGAGGACTTAAATCAAATAATCTACCTTTAATATAACTAGGAATATGAGAAGTAATGTCTTCTGCCGTCTCTTCCTGTAGATCTTCAATCGTACCAAATTCCCTGACAACTGAGAACCCACTGGTATTAGTAGCAAAATAAAGTTTCCTACCATTTAATACAGGTTTAATAAGCTTGTCAGTTTCATACTCAGTTAAAAGAGATAGCTTGGCATTGGTAGGTGTGAGTCCACCAGCAGCAAACTGAGATAACTTGAACTGAGCAAAGTCACTGAAAAGATAGAGTTCTTCATTGAAAGCTATACCGTGATTCAGGATACTAACTTGATTACTTGGAGATGCCAAGTCAATCATATCGGTATCTAAAAGATCAGTAGCCGTAGTATTATAGAAATTAAAGAACTCTCCTAATTCAGAGAGTATAATATTTTCTCCTGCTAAGAAACCTAAACGGTTCTTATGGAAAAATAAATCATTTAGTTTTTCTGTAACAAAACTAGGGTCTGGAGCTGTTGTAGTATCTCCAGCTTTTCTATCGGTCCATGTGACTTGAGATAAGGAGAATACAGTTTCTCCAAAGTCAGCACCAAAAGCATCATCCCAAGGATCTTCAGAGGTTCTAATAAACTGGATAGGCATGGTACTGCCATCTATAGTATTAGCCAATCCTGGCTCTACAGTTTCTACCCATTCACCTACATCTTGATCAGCTTGGTTATTATGTTTAATCCAGTAATCATCAGTTCCAGAACTAGGATCTCCGGTAATTTTTACAATCATACCATCTTTAGTTCTTGAGGGAAGATCCGTAAAATCTACTACACTTTCCTTAACAGCTATACAGTTTCCTTCTGGAGCTTCTACATGAAGGGTAAAATCACTACCATCTTTTTTAGTTATATGAACATTTGAACTACCAAACTTGGTAACATTAAATGTAGTTCCAATATTAGTTGTTAACTCATTAAAACAATCTGTTATTTGAGTACCAGCATCATTACTAGCATTAATTGTAGACCTTAAAGTACCATCTACATAGACTAGAAAATCAGTAGCACTCGTAGCCTGTTTAAGAAATATAATACCTTCAGGATCTCTTTCATCTCCTGTAGTTGTTGATTTGGCAGTAGCTACAGTTTTGTTTAAGATAAATGTATAGTCAGCTACGGTAAATAATTTAATATTATCTCTAGCATCAACTGTAGTGATGTAAGTTAATACATCTCCTGTAGCTCCTGAGACGCTCTTAGATGTCCCATCTAAATCCCATACCTCCATTTCAGATCCTGAGAAATCAGAGCTAAAATCGGTACTGAATTGATCTGAGGTGATGCTGATAACATATTGCTCAGTTTCATCACGATTAATAAAATGTATATTAGCATCAGTATCAGTTTTATTACTTAGTTTAGCTACAAATTCTAAAGGAGGTCTTTTCTTTAACCCTTCTGCTATGGTAATTAAGCCATTTTCTTGGGTTTCACATTGGGAAGCCAGCCTTAATGAAGGGGGCTGTTGTGAAACTCCATTAATTAAGTTGCTTATTTGTTCTGTTATTAGTGGCATTTACCATGTTTTCCTATAGAGCTTGGTGGTATTATACATATCTCTTGTACCATACCCAACATTATATCCAGAACGCTCTCCTTCATCATCTAATAAATCTGCATAAGCTTCTACTTCTTCTTGTCTGTTTACTGCTTCGGCTGAGACTTGCCCAATAATTTCTTCTTGGAAAATCCTAGCAGCTTTAGTTGTAATGTACTGCCTAGCAGTTTGAGGTATATCTTCAAAATCTAACAGTGTAATTGTAACAGCATCATTTACAGAAGTAGTCCAAGTAAAGGTATTATTATTTAAATCATAAAGAAAAGGAGATCCTTCTCTTCCTCTAATTGTAGTCATCTTAGTAGGAGAATAAATAGATAGAACTGTAGTTCCAAGTGGAATTCTACTATCAGAATCAAGGGTTAATACTACATCCCATTCAGTATTAAAGTGCCAGCCTTTCTGCTGTACTTCTCTATTGATATTAGATATTAAATTCTTAGCTTGTGTTACATCTACGGTGGTTGCTGTTTCCAAACTTGAAACTGCTGCTTCACCTACGGCAGCTAGTAGCATATTAACAGCTTCTAGTTCATTAACAGGAACTGTAGTAAAGTGTGACATTTTAAGTTACCAATCCCATACCCATAACTTGAGCAGTTCTAATAGTTAAATTATCTGTACTGTCTATATTAGCTACAAAAATAGAAACATAATCATTAGTAGCCATAGAAGCATATCCAAATGTAACAAGGTTAACTGAGTTAACTGTAGTAGCAGGAGAGAATCCTACTATTTTAGTACCTGTAATTAAGGTTCCGTTTTTATGTATAGCTAATCCAAATTCTTTATCGACAGCAGAGGTATCAATTTCTAAAGAAGCTGAGGCTAAAAATAAACAGTTAATTGTAGGAGTACCTGTATATCTTAGTCTGCCGTCTGTATTTTCATCAAATTCATTTGCAGTAGGAGCTGTACTAAGAGTCCATGTTCCAGCAGTTCCTTCTACATATGTTCCAGCTCCAGCAATTGTAGTACTACCAGGAGTTGATACATACATACTTCCTTGTTTTGTTTGAGTTGTTTCAATGAAGTCACGCAAGTCCTGAGGAGTAATAGAACCAGCAGCCTGACTGTTTTGAAACAAGTTAGTAACTAAGTCGCTTACGGTTCTACTTGTATCAGTCATTGTATCTCCAAAATGTAAAAAAAATGAGGAGCCTAAGTATTACCTTAGACCCCTCAAAAGGTTAACTTGAGGTTACGGTAGTTCCACCACCAGAACCTTGTACAGACATACTGAATCCAGCAGTAACGGCTACAGCAGCAGGAGCTTTAGCAGCTAAACGTACCATAGCTTTAGCAGGAACAACAAAAGGGACATTTCCTGGAAAGGAGAATGAACCTGTATTATTCTGATTACCACCAGTAGCAGCAACCACATCATTGTCACCTTCTACTACGGTTACTTTAGCAACAGTACGCCATGTCTCTGAATTAGCAACTCCAGAAGACTCAGCGTGTGCTACTTGTAAAGCAATCTCAGCAGTACCAGCACCAGCAGCGACAGCATCTACATCATACC